>ENA-OSEY01000398-OSEY01000398.1-marine-metagenome-genome-assembly--contig:-NODE-398-length-32223-cov-7.235333_pt1 | contig 32223 bp, 40 predicted proteins | sample MGYA00248465_ERZ534230 | MGnify/ENA primary metagenome ERZ534230 (study PRJEB26409, sample SAMN06344110) | marine metagenome | isolation source: Sea water from surface | place: Atlantic Ocean:Southern... | reverse complement strand
AAGATAAATCGGGATTTTTGCTTACCAAAGAGAAATATTTATAAAATTTATGTATAAAAGTTCGCGAAAAAAACAAACTTAAATTTCTTGCCAAAATAGTAAATCTACACTATTTTTATATAACTATCAGAAATGAAGTCGCAAGACCTAATAGAAGATAGTTCGAAAATCCCGAAGGGTCGCAAGATCAATCGGGATTTTCACTTTATATAATGTTTTTTCTGAAAAAAAAGCAAAAAGACTCCCTGTGGCTGTAATTTTTTGTTTTATCGCCCTTTTGAAGTGGCTCAAAGCACGAAAGGAAGTCCTACTCTTATTTTAGTGTTTTATCGTTTATTTTTATCATTTGGGCAAAAATTAGGATGATTTATACTTAAATTCATGAATATTGGTGCTCATATACCCTCAAAAAACGCAATTGAAGAGATAAAACTCCGAAAAGGTGATACTTTTCAGATATTTATATCCAGTCCACAAATGTGGAAAAGCCCAAAACCTCGAGAAGATGTTGATGTTTTACAAGATTATGACGGACCAATATATGTCCACGCACCATACTTAATAAATGTTGCTACTCCAAACAATAAAGTACGTCATCCAAGCAGAAAACTATTAAAAGACACATGTAAAGTCGCTGCAAGTTTTGGCGCCAAAGGAGTCATAGTTCATGGAGGATCTGTTGGAGAAGGTGGAGACATTGGAGTTGGCTATGACAACTGGAGAAAAGCTATAGAACATGTGGAAGATACTGGAATGCGAGTTTTAGTAGAAAACACAGCTGGTGGAAAAAACTCAGTTGCCAGATACATGGACTCCATTGAGAGACTCTGGGAAGTAATTGGCCATTTAAATGTTGGGCTTTGTTTAGATACATGTCATACATGGGCAGGAGGAATTCCTACAGAAAAAGCAGTAAAGGGATTTAAAAAACTTGTTAAGAAGATAGACCTTGTTCATTTCAATGACTCAAAAGATGGCTTTGAAAGCTCGAGAGATCGTCATGAGAACTTGGGCAAAGGACAGATTCCAAAAGCTGAACTTGAATATGTCATTAAAAATTGTAAAACCGATATTGTTGTAGAAACCCCTGGAGGACTAGAAGCGCAAAAGAAAGACATTGCGTGGATTAAACGTCGCTTAAAGAAATGAACTATTTACCATCTAACCTTGAATTCAGAGATGGGGTCGCCTTTATTGGAGAGACCTCACTACTTGATGTAGCCAAAGAGTATGGAACTCCCCTGTATGTCTATGACTGGGAACACCTACGAGATAATATAGATTATTTTACGAATGCTTTTGGAGAAGAGACCTATTTTAGATATGCAGCAAAAGCTTTTATCTGCAAAGCCTTAGTCAAAGAACTAGATGACAAAGGTTGGGGAGTAGATGTTGTCTCAGGTGGAGAGATGGCAACTGTCCAAGCTGTTACTGGAACCTTAGAAAACTCATTGTTTAACGGAACCTTTAAGAATAAAGATGAGATTGAGTTCTTTATGCAACATAATGGTGGTCACATCTCAGTTGATAATCGTTTTGAGATTCCAATGTTAGAAGAGGTTGCAAGTAAATTAGATAGAAAACAACCAGTCATTATGCGTATAAATTTAGATGTTGGAGCAGAGACCCATCCAATGGTGTTGACCTCAGGAAATGACCAACAGTTCGGGATCTCTATTGGTTTTGCTGAAGAGGCGCTTCAACAGATATATAACTCTAAGCATTTACTGTTTTCTGGAGTCCATGTTCATATTGGAAGCCAGATTAAAGAACCAGACCGTTATAAAAAAGCAATGAGTGAATGTGCAGATTTTCTCAACGCTCATCCTGCAAGTGTGGAGAGGGAAATTGTTTTTGATGCTGGTGGTGGATTCTTTTCACCTTATGCAGGTGATGAAGTTGACCATGAATTAAAAGTGTATGCTGATGCAATTCATGAAGGGATTAAAGAACACTGGAGTGGATCCTACAAAGTCATGATTGAGCCAGGAAGAGCCTTAGTAAACAATCCAGGAGTCATTTTATATACTGCAGGGGCTATTAAAGATGACCGAGGTGAGAAACCATATATCTTAGTGGATGGTGGTATGTCAGATAATCCAAGGCCTGCATTATATGGAAGCGAACACAAGCTTTTTAATATCTCTGGTAGAAAAGCTAGAGAGGATATAGTCCATGCAGTTTCTGGTAGGCACTGTGAAAGTGGAGATTTATTAGTAAAAGATGCAATGTTGCCAAGGGATACTGTGTCAGGAGATATTTTAATGTCTACTTCTACTGGTGCGTATACCTTTGCTATGGCAAGTAACTATAACCGAGTACCTAAATCTGGAGTAGTTGCAGTTACAAGTAGTGGTGTAGTTGAGTTAGTCAATAGACAAAGCTTTCAAGATACGTTTATTAACGATATTTAACTAAAGACAATTAAACCTCAGTGCTTATTAAGTGAAAAAAGATCCTTCTGGATAATTTTTTAAGATATATCTACTGATATAAACCAACACTATCTCAACTGCAAAAAAGAATAAAGTAACAGGATGAAATCCATCAAATATGAAGCTGGTAATTCTTGCAATCATGACAAACCCCACAGAGACATAAAGGACTCTAATCCAGAAGTTGTCTTTTGTTCTAAACCAAAGAATAGGAATACTTCCCGCAAGTAACCAAAAACCTCCCAAATCAGCTTTCAACTGATTTAAAACATAATTTTCACCAATTGTTATTTGCAGAAATTCAAAAAATGGTTCTTTGAAAAAAAGCAGCAGAATTGATAAGGGTATGAAAAATGCAGATACACCTATTAACTGCATTTTAATAAATAATTTAATCATTCATTGCTCAGATGTATCGTGCTGAATCTCTCCAGTAATTTGAGTAATTTTATCTGCTGTACCACCAGATCTCTCTGCATGTTCTCTAATGAGATCTTCTGAGTCAGCTTCATAAATACAGAAAATACCATCCATGTTTGCAAAACTACGCACCTGTCTGATATTTTTTCCTTCACTTCGCATCTCTACCAAAACAGACTCTGAGTTTTGAACTCCTTTTTCAAGCTCCTCTGGTGGAGTACTTCCCAAACCAGGAGCAATTCGCTCTATATGAAATAATGGCATACTTTATCCTTTCTATTAGTTCCAGTATAAGTTATTTTTGAAGGGCTTCTGCTGCTTTAGCTCTACCTTCAATAATTTTATCTAAATCAAACTCAAGCCCATACTGCTCCGCAGTATCGATGTATTGTTTTTCGATACTAGGACTGACAGACGCTTGAGCTGCCATCAATGCGGTACCAACTTTTGGACCATTATTATTTTCATCTCCAAAACATTTAATGTTTTTATCTGCACCCGCAGCAAGAAGTGTTTCAATAATCTCGATCTGCCCCCATACAGTAGCAACACAAAGAGCTGTAAAACCCTGAATGTTTTGAGAATCAAGATTGACACTTTCCTGTTGAGATAAAAGTTCAACTATCTCGTTTTGCCCATAAATTGTTGCAAAAATTAGAGGTGTGTCACTGTTAAGCTCAGCTCTCTCATTGAGGTTACTACCGCCTTCAATGTGTAAGTTTATTTCATCAACATTACCCGTTTTAGCCGCCTCAAAAATATCAACACTTGCCTCCGGACCACTTGAGCAGGATGAAAATAAAACAAATACTGTAAAAATCGAAATTATTTTTTTCATTTTTACAAACTAAATTGCACGTCTAGACCAAGAAACATAGATTCTGAGATGACATCTTTGTCTGCTTCATCTGTGCTAACTCCAGTTTTTTCTTCAAAAAGAGAGTTTATTTCTGACTCCATCGTTTTTGCAGCATCTGAATTAACAAATCCTTCTCTTGCTTCCTGTGATGGCCATTTATTGACAATAATGTAAGTAACTCCATCATCTGTCTCATCATATGCCCAGTAATTCACAGCTCCAGATTCAGTAAAAGCTGACGTATCTGCTTCTGTCCAAGAATCTATCCATGCCTGCATAAATTCTTCATTGTGTTCTGGAAATTTCCTAACAACAACGCTTATTGATTCCATAATTTACCTCCTTTTTTTTAGAATATCAAAACCCTTAAAACCTTGCATATTTAGTTGTTAAACCTTTGTTAACGAAAATTTAACACTCATAATTACTGATAAATATGAAAACACTGTACTTTATAACACTATGAAAGACAAAATAAATAAATTTTTGGAAGTCGAAGACAGAGTATTTCGTGCACCTTATAACTATTTAAAGGAAAAAGGGATTATTGATAAGGTAAAAGAAATCAGAACAAGATTTGTTGAAATTTATGCCAAGGACGAAAAAATTCCATATGGTGGAAATCAAATGTTCTTTGGTGACGACTAAGTCTATTTCTTTATACAGTACGGACAGTACTCGTTAATCTTAAAATCTGGAGAAGCTTTCTCTTCTGCTGATAGTGGCTCTCTACATATATAACAATAAATATACTCTGTTTCATTGAGGTCAGTATCTAATGCAACACGTTCATCAAAGACAAAACAGTCACCATTCCAGTATTTTCCACCTGTCTCTTTAAAGTAATCAAGCACTCCACCTTCAAGTTGTTTCACATCAGAAAAACCTGCTTTGAGCATAACTGCAGATGCTTTCTCACATCTAATTCCACCAGTACAGTACATAACAATTTGTTTATCTTTGTATTCGTCTGGTAGTTGCTCTATTGCATTTGGAAAATCTCTAAATGTATCAAGTTGAAGATCAACAGCATTTTCAAAAAGACCTACACGAGTCTCATATTCATTACGAGTATCCAAGACAATAACATCTTCATTGTTTTCATACATTGCGTATAGTTCTTGTGGAGTGACATAATCTCCAGTTAGTTCTCTTGGATTTATATCATCTCTCCCCAGTGAGATGATCTCTTTTTTCGGCCGTACTCTCATTCTTCTAAATGGCTGTGTCTCACTATAGGTTTTTTTAAGTGGAATGTTTAAGAATCTCTCGTCTTGTTCCATGAATAGAAGATATTGTTCAACAGATTCTTCACTACCAGCTAAAGAGAAGTTTATACCGTTTGGACTTAAATACACTGAGCCTTTTAGCTCTAAATCATCACAGACTGACTGAAACTCTTGTACTAAAGAATCAATATCAGATAACGGCTCAAATTTATAGCCAGCTATGTTAAGTACATTTAATTTATTCACAGACATATTGTAAATCCCAATTCTTACTTTACGAGACCTCTTTTTTGAAAAAATTCAATAGTGTCATATATTGTTTCTTCGATCGACCTAGGATTATGCCCCAGTTCTTCTCTGGCTAATGAACTAGGAACAACTTTATTCCCAGTTTGTGCAGTATGAATAGCATCCAAAGTTAACACTCTTGGTTTATTTGTTATGAGAGCTCTTATGTATTCAAAAGGAAGAGGAAGATATGTTATAAACTCAGGGAGTGCTCCATATACTACTTTTCTACCAAGTTTTTCTCCTATAAGTTCTCCAATGTAGAGATACATGTGATAGTCGCCACCAATGATGTAGTTCTGTCCTGTTTTACCATTTTCTACTGCAGAGATTGCGGCATCACATAAATCACGAACATCTATAAAGTTATATCCCCAGTTGGGCATAAGCTTTCTCTTTCCATTCGCCATATCTACAAAAGCCTGCATAGGCAGGCCTGGCTTAAAGTCATTGGGACCAACAATTGATGTTGGATGTATGATTGATGCATCTAGCCCTTTTTCACAAAACTCATAGACAATTCTCTGACCCTCAGCTTTGGAAAAGTCATAAGGCATACCTTTTTGGTCCTCAATAAGCTTCCTATCTTCAAGCAAAGGTTCATCAATTGGAAAACGATAAAATGCATCAACGGACGAAAAATGAATGAGTTTGTTAATGTCTTTCTCTAGTGCAACTTCACAGACATTTCTAGTACCTTCAATATTTACCGTTTCAATGGCCTTTCTAAATCTTCTATCTAAATTTATGAGTGCAGCAGTATGAAAAACTACGTCAACACCTTCAAAGATTGGATAAAGAGATTCTTTGTTCGTGATATCGCCTTTGATTACCTCAACATCAAAACCTTCATAAGCACGGTGGTCGCCATCAAAGTCAATACATCGAATTTTGTAATCTAATTCAGAAAGTTTCCTGATTAAATTTGATCCAACATGGCCTGAGCTTCCAGTAATAAGGGCGAGTTTCATTAATTTCCTTCAATAACAATATTTATGATGTTAGTTTATATATCTAGACTTTTACACCAATATATTTATTTAAAAAGCTTCCAAACATTTTGAACGATTCAATTGACTCTGGTAGAAGTGCCTCTACTTGAAACACATGCCAAAGTTCATCCCATTCTTTATATTCGTGAACTACACCATCTCGCTCAAAGACTTCTTTTAATGTTCTTGAGTCTGAAAGCAAGAGTTCATGAGCACCTACTTGCACCATAATTGGTGGACAGTCTGTGTAATCTCCTTTAATTGGACATATATATGGATTTTCTGGATCTAAGTCTTCCTCTTTGACAAAGTATCCTCCAAATCCATCAAGGTTGTATTCTGCCCACATTCTTTTAAAGATAGGCCCAATCAAGAAATCTTTTTCTGCCATATCTTGATTGTATGATTCACCAGTTGCGGCTGGATCAGCCCAAGGTGAAATACAAATAACAGCACTTGGCATTTCTTTACCTTGTTCTTTTAGTTTTAGCAAAGTTACAAGTGACATGTTTCCACCAGCTGAATCTCCACCAAATGCAATCTGATCAGGTGAGTATCCTAAATCATTCACCATTGCTTCATACGCTGCAACGCCATCTTCAACTTGTGCAGGATAATAATGCTCTGGTGCCAATCTGTAATCTGGTATATAAATTGTAAAACCAGTCTCTCTTGCTAAATGTGTAAGCATTGGATAGTACCCTTTTGGACTTCCAACTTGATAAGCACCTCCGTGAAAATACAAAAGTATCTTTTCAGGATCGGAATTTGGTGTTGTTATTTTCCAAGTCTCCATTCCAGCAAGAGTTAGTTTTTCCTTCTTGTGTCCTTTAGATTTTGGATTTATAGCAACAACGTTATCAAAGTTAAACCTTTGAAGCTTAACCTTCCACATTTTTGGATTCCAAGGTTCTGTAACCAGCCATGAAATCATTGCCCCTAATTTTTTATACTTATTTTTGGCTTTTACAGCCTCTTTACTCAACATAAGCTCCCCCCTACAATCAATCTATTAATTTTTGTTACTAATATCAAATTTCAAGTGTTTATTATTGAATATGAACAAATTATTAGTGCATATTATTACTGGAGTGGAGAACCCAAGCCGCTCAGTACTTGGTTTTTTAGTAGCCAAGTCAGCAATTGAAGATGGGAATGAAGTAACTATATTCTGTGCTGGTGATGGAGTTACCTCTCTGCATGAAATTACTACAAATGAAATGCAAGGAGTTGGTTTAGGCACTTTATCAGACCATCTCAATGTGTTAAAAGACAAGGGAGCAAAACTATATGCTTCTGGTAAATCCGCCCAGGCTAGAGGAATTACTAAAGAGCAACTTGAGTCTATGGGGTTCACTCCTGCAACTCCCAATAAATTAGTAGAGCTTACTTTTGAAGCAGATCGAGTATTAATTTACTAATCAGTCTTTTAAAAATAAGTTAAAGCACGTAGCAATCAAATAGAACTATCATCTCTACTTGAAAGTCAATATGAGCAAAAAAGTATATCTCCTATGGTTTGGACAAACAGTTTCTTGGACTGGTTCCGCTATGTCTTTTTTTGCAATAGGAGTGTGGATCTACGAAACAACTGGAAAAGCCAGTGCCCTATCAACAATTCTATTTATCGTTGCAATTGTTGGTGTAATAACTGGACCATTCGGTGGAGTGCTTGCAGATAGATTTCCAAGAAAACAATTAATAATTGTTTTTGATTTGATAATTGCTGTTTTGATGTGTGTTATTGGTTACTTTGCATTAAACGATATGTTGACATTGACTCTTTTGATACCATTTGCTCTTGCATTTGGTATTTTTGAAATTGCTCACTGGACTACTTGGAGTGCTTTTCTAGGAGATGTTGTAAAAAAGAATGAAGTAACAAAAGTATCTGCATTATTTGAAAGTGCTGAGGCAATATCGGTTCTTATTGGACCAATAGGAGGAGCCTTTATCTATTCTTTCTTTGGCTTAACCGGTGTGATACTTGTTGATGTAATCACATGTTTATTTGGTGTTGCAACAATTACCTTATTTAAAAGTAAAAAAGTTGAGACAAAAAGCAAAATGAATTTTAAGAATATCTACCTTGATTTAATTGAGGCATATAACTGGCTGAAAAAACAAAAAGGACTACTTAGCCTAGTTCTTATTTTGGGAATTTGTAATTTTCTCTGGGGCTTTACTCAAGTCTTGCTTCCTCCTATGATTCTGAGTTTTACTGATGCAACTGGCCTTGGTCTTGTAGAGTCTAGTATTGGGTTAGCTTTTCTTTTTGGCTCCGTCATCTCACTTCGATTGTCGGACTGGCTTCAAGGAAACCTTAAAGTCGCAATTTATTGTGGTCTTTTGGGAGGATTAAGTTTAGTTCTAGGATCGATTAGACCAAGCATTATTCTTCTGTGTATCCATGGGGTAATAGGTGGAGTTAGTGGAACTGTACAATATACTGTTTCCTCTGGAGCATGGTTAGCTATCACTACAGAAGATATTAGAGGTAGGGCGTTGGCACTAAGAGGTACAATTGCTCAAATGTTAAGGCCATTAGGTGTGTTAATTGCTGGTCCATTAGGAGATTATTTAGAGTTTGATTTTTATCCAAACAATGTTGACTCACTCTCTCCACTTGTAGGCCTGGGTCCTGGAAGAGGATATGCACTTTTATTTTTTTTAGTTGGAGTGTTATATATAGGAATATGGGTTTTAAATTTTAATAACAAAAACTTAAGAAATCTCTCAAGGCAGGTAAAAGAGATAACAAATAATTAGCATTAGGATATGGATCACATTGTAAAGACAGAAAACCATCCTATTAAAATAAGGAAATTTCTTGGTCCACTTGGAAGACTCATTTTGAAAGCTGTTAACTGGGATGTAGTTGGTAATCTTCCTGATAAAAAAAGAATTATCATTGCCTCAGCTCCACACTCATCTACTTTTGATGCTATTTATGCCTATTTTGTCTGCCTGGCAACAGATTTAAAATTTTATTTTCTTGGTTCTGTCTCAATGTTTACACGAATTGTTGTGCCATTACCATTTAAAAAAAATCCAGACAAGCTTGGTATACCTCATCCATTCGGAAGACTTCAAAATAAAGTTCTTCTAGGGTTTGGCGGAATACCGGTTTGGAGGGCTAAATCAACAGGAGTTACTCAACAAGTAATTGAACAGCTTAAGTCAAAAGATAAGTTCATTCTATATTTAACAGTTGAAGGAGAGATGAAAACTAATCAGACAATAAAAAGTGGTTTTCATTATATTGGCAAGGCCCTAGACGCTACCATTGTGCCCACAAAAATAGATTACGAAAATAGAAGATTTGAATTAATGGAAGAACTGCCCTTAACAAACTCGGTAGAAGAAGACAAAGAGTCCTTAATGGAAAGATATCATTTAGTTAAAGGTAGAAATAAAGTATTTTATAAACCAGGAACAAAATAAGATGTTAGTAATTTTTTTGACAATTATAGGCTCAATCACTCTTCTATATTTATTTCCTAATATGACGATGCTTTTCTCGATTGTCATAGTCATATTTTCAGTGAGATGGTTAATTTACAACAATAAGTATTACGAATGAAAAAGTTTATTATTTTTTTACTACTGCTTTCTATGTGTGGAGACACTTCGACATCAGAAGTTGAACCAATACCAGAAAGCAATGAGATAATTGAGGATTCATCAACCGCTGAACAAGACTCAAACATTCCTCCATTACCTACAGTCAGTTTCGACATTATTGAGATCTACGAAACAAAACTTGGAGCTGAACTATGTAGTGATGCAACTGAAATTGATTCAACAACTGAGGAGTGCCTACGACAATATAGAGATAATTTAGAATTTGTATTTGCCTATGCCGAAGATCTTCGTGTGTATATGGATGATTTAAATGACTACTTTGCTAATTATCCTTCTGCTTTTACAGAGGAGTTCAGGAATTTATTTGCATTTGTAAATGAGAAGTTTTCAACTGTACCTCAGAATTATGGAATTGTTGCATCTAAATATCAACAACGGTTTGGAAACTCAAGCTCACCTAGTACAACAGTGTCTACCACCACTCCTACATCAGACAACTATCTTGACTACAGAGACGTTAAAATTTTTAGAGCTTCAACGATTTCTGATCAACACATAGAGATACTCACAAAGTATATTGAGTACACAGAGCAGTTATTGTTTACTGATACACGTGTAAAAAGAGAGAATTTATATCCAATACTTGTTGTACAACTTGATTCTGAAAATTATGCATCAGCCATTGCTTTAGAAGAAGAGTATTGCCAATATTTAAATCTAGAATATCCAGCAACTTTTAATAGCACGCGTTGTAACCCAGAGTATCAAGACAAAAAAGCTGACGGAAGTATCGGATTGTTTACAGATGGTGGAAGAGTCTCAGGCTCATCAATAAGTGGCACACCTAGCGACAGAGAATGTTGTTATCTATTTATTAGTGGATCTTTCGATCTGTCTTGGGACAGTCGTTCACAAGCTTATGTAACGATCCATGAAATGTATCACATTTTTCAATTATCTAATGTTGTTGATTTTGATTATGATCTACAACAAAAAATTACTGGCAAGCAAATCGGAAGCGATAATAGAGATAAGCCTTTTTGGATGGAGGGATATGCAACATATTTTTCTCACCTTTATTATTCACGTGACATAAACGATTTTTCTCACCTAGAAAATGAGATGTATGGTGGAATGTTTAGTTGTTATTGTGGAGACAACCAGCCAATAATAAAAGAACGATATTTAAATGGGCCTGAATTATATAACGTCACCTGGGAAAGCGACTGGGCCGTAGGTTATCAAGTAGGTGCATGGTTTATAGCTTACTTAACCAACATACACGGGGAACAAACAATGTATGACTTTTGGATCAATTCACAATCAGGTATTTTATTTCCTGAAAATTTTCAAAACACATTTGGAAAGGATTACATAACATATGAACAAGAATTTAGAAATTTTATTTTGAATAGTTCTGAAGATAAGCTTATGTCAATACTTCCTGATAAATAAAAATTATCGTTGAGCTGCGTCACCCCCACCTTTTCCACCAGCCGTTGCGATAATGTATTTAAAGTAATCAATTAAAGATAAATTTTCAATCATCTTTGCATCAGTTTCAGCAAGTAGCTCGGGGGTAGAAGTGTCAAGACCGCTAACCTGTGAAAGCCCAGTAATACCTGGGCGTACTCTATAAACATCGTGTTTTTTTCTTGCGTCTCGTAATTTTTCCTGACTAAACAATGCTGGACGAGGACCGACCAAACTCATGTTACCTTTTAGTACATTCCAAAGTTGAGGAAGTTCATCTAGATGTGATTTACGTAAGAATGAACCTATAGGTGTTATGGCCGATTTGTCGACCAAGTGGCTTGCTACTGAAGCTGTATCAAACTGCATCGTACGAAATTTAACTAGAGTAAAAGGTTCCTCAAATCTACCAATTCTTTCTTGGCGAAACAATGGTGAACCAGTATCAAAATAAGTAATCACAAATAAAATTAAAAGAACTGGAGACAGAACCAGTAATCCAAAAAAAGAAAATAAAAAATCAAATATTCTTATCATTATCCAAGCTTAACAACGAAGAAAATAGTTAACGAAATTTATCAAAAAAACCTTTTCGCCAAGCATATCCAGCTACAACGGTCAGTAAAATTCCAGAGAAAAAAGGAGGTATTCTTGAAAGTAGTAAAACAAAAGCAACAAGAACAAGTGCATAATCAACATATGTCCAAAACTTGCTTGTCATTTTTGGAATTAAATTAAAATACCTCAGTATCGAAACTACAACAATTCCAGTTAATAAATAATACATTTCTTTAATTGTAGGTATTAATAAACTAAATAAAAAATGTCAAAAACAGCAATAATCACAGGTGGCAACAAAGGCATAGGCCTTGCAGTTGCAAAAGATTTAATTTCTAAAAACTACAAAGTCATAATTGGCTGTAGAGATACTGTAAAAGGAAAGATGGCTGAGGAGTATCTCGGCAACAATGCGCACTTTTTAGAATTAGATTTATCAAAACCAGCAAGTGTCTTACAGTTTGTAAAACAAATTAATACTCATTTCTCAGAGATTGACGTTTTATACAATAATGCAGGTTTAATTTATAGGGATTTTGAACTTACCGAAGAAGGCTATGAGTCAATGATTTCAGTTAATTATTTCGGGGCTTATAGATTAGCTTTAATGCTTTTAGAAAACTTACATAGAAGCTCAGGAAGAATTGTTCAGGTAACAAGTCTTTCGATGTATCTTGCTAGAGAGTTTAATTTGGACTTTCTTCATTCAAAAACGGGATTTTCTCCAAGCAGTAGGTACAACCTTACAAATTTATTTAGGTCAATGTTTGCACTTGAGTTAGAGAATAAACTTAAAAAAACTTCTATCTCGGTTGCTACTGCACATCCAGGGGTTACAAAGTCAAGGCAATCAAGACCTTATGAAGTCAAAAAAATTAAGAAATCTTTTTACACATACTTTTCTACAAACATTCAAACAGGGATAGCTCCTATTATTCAGGCAATTGAAGCAGATAATGTTTCTGCAGAACGTGTTTATGCCCCAAAAATCTTTGGCTTCTATGGTCAACCAGCAACCATGCAACATAATAAACTTGTATATAACGAGGAGCTCAGAAATAAACTCTGGACTTTTACGGCGAATGAACTTAATTTAGATTTATGATAATAATTCAAACTACAGTAGACGAAGATAAAAAAGCAAAGGAATTGATTAATTTGCTAGTTGAAACAAACAAAATTGCATGTGGCACTTTTCATGAAATTCAGTCATCTTATAAATGGAAAGAAAAACTAGTAGAAGAACAAGAATTCGAAATATCTATGTACACAAAAGAATCTCTTATGCGAGAAGTTGTAGATATCATAACGCAAAGACATCCATACCAACTTCCAAAAATTACAGTTTTAGAACCCGTCTATACACTTCCTGAATATGATGATTGGGTAAAAAAACAAACCTCTTAGCCCTGTTGTCGAACATAACCAAAAATACTATATTCGTCTAAATTTATACTTCTCTCATTATTTTTGTCTAGAGCTGCAACAATTTGAGCTCTATGTTCTGTGGCGTGAAAAATCATCATAGACAATATAAATGAGATTTTGTTCGATCTCATACCTTTTGATGTCTCATATTCAATCTCTTTATCATCTTTATAAGCTTGTTCTATTAAATCTTTATCAATATTCTCAAGAGCCGAAAGTAAGTCATCAATTAAATCAGGGCTGTCCATATCAAATTCAATCTTAGAAAAGGGTTTTTCTTGTAATCTCTGACTATACAAGTATGAAGCGGCAACGATATGGACCATTATTGTTTTAACTGTCCATTCTTTATCAACTACATAGTAATCAAGAACTTCAGGTCCTAGCTTTTTAACTTCTTTAAAAATCTCTTGGTTTGCCCAAGCCATATGCTTTGCTAAAAGCTCAACAGATATCATTTTTCCTCCAATTTATTTATTCTCTCCTCGATTGCATCTAGCCTTTCTTTAACAATTTCTATATCGTCTTGATTTTGTGCACTTCTAATATATCTCTCATTTTGCCAGCGTATACCCCACTTTGTTAGAGGGATTGATATTACTGCGACAGGCAAAAGAACCAATCCTTCACTAAAAGATCCTGTTAAAGAAATTAACAAAAACAAACCACCAAACAATGTGTACATGAAATACATAATCCACTTTTCCATTGTTTGGGTAAATTTTCGTTCTTTACTAGCTTGTGTATCCATGTATTTATTGTAATTTTTCATTTACAATAGCACCATGAAAATAATTGTTATCTGCACTGGAAATACTTGTAGGTCCCAAATTGCAGAGGGTTTACTTAAAAATAAGTACCCAGACTTTGAAATACAATCTGCTGGAACTCATCCAGAATCAGTTGTTAATCCATATGCAGTTAGGGCAATGGCAGAAGAGGGTTATGACATTAGCATGCAGTATCCAAAACTTGTTGATGATTTTATAGAAGAGTCATTCGATTACGTATTAACAGTTTGTAACTCTGCAGAGGAGCTATGTCCAGTTTTTCCTAATGCAAAAAATAGAATCCATAATTCATTCGTTGACCCTAGTAGGTCTTCATATGATTCAGATGAACATGCTCTTACAATTTACAAGCAAACAGTAAAAGAAATTTCAGACTGGATAGACAACCTTAACTTCTGATATCTATTATTTATTAAAAAGGGGGAGTTCTTGAAGAAATTACTTAAGTGGGTTTTCGTTACAATAATTTTTCTCCAAGCAGTAATTATTGTTGCTGGTGTAATAATTTTTCGTATGCCACTCCCAGAGCATGAAATTGATGTTTCAGGATTGCCTCTAACAGACTTTGTTGAAATCATAAGAGACGAACGAGGGATACCTCATATATACGGGACTAATGTTGATGATATCTTATTTGCACAAGGCTATGTTCACGCTCAAGATAGATTTTGGCAATTAGAGTTCTGGAGTCACTTAAGTACAGGACGTCTAGCCTCTTTAATAGGGGAACCGGGAGTAGGTGCAGATTTACTATTTAGAACATTTGGTTTTAACAGAGTTGCTCTCGCTGAGTACGAAAGTTTACCTCCTGAATTTAAACAAGACTTGATTAGCTATACCAACGGGATAAATGCTTATATTGATTCAAGAGATCAGAACAAATTAAGCTTAGAGCATTTTATTCTTCAGTTTTTAAACCCAGATTATGTAGTTGACAGATATGAACCGCATTACCCATTAGCTTGGGCAAAGATGATGGCCTATGACCTAAACGGAAATTTTGAACAGGAGTTAAGAAATTCAAAAACCCACAACACATTAAGTTCTGAGATTATAGATTTATTAACCCCTCCTTATCCTGAGGAACATCCCTATATTGTTGAAGAATGGGCAGGAAAAGGTTCTTTTGCAACATTACAAAAACAAAGCAATATACAACAGTTCTCTCAGTCAATATTTATTAAGTACGTGACTAAAGACTTGCAAACTAATCAAGCATTAGGTTCTAACTCATGGGCAATATCAGGAGAACATACTGATACAGGATTGCCACTCCTTGCAAACGACCCTCATTTATCTGTTCAGCTTCCGGCAATCTGGTACGAGAATGGGTTGCATTGTTATCCAAAAAATCGTGATTGTAATTTAGATGTTATAGGGTTTTCCTTTGCTGGATCTCCATATGTTGTAATAGGTCATAATAGTGATATCGCTTGGGGCTTTACAAATATGGGCCCAGATGTGCAGGACTTGTTTATTGAAAAAATTAATCCATCAAATCCAAACCAATACGAAGTTGATGGAGAATGGAGAGATGTTGATAGAGTCACGGAGATTATTGAGGTTGCAGGTTCAGAACCAATTGTTATTGAAGTTCGCTCTACTCATCATGGACCAATAGTGTCAGATAGAAGTTATCCAGTTAATTTAAACCCTGGCTCTGAAGAAACTTCATTTGCAGATGAAGCAAGAATTGAACTCCCAGAATATTTTGCAATATCTCTTGCCTGGCCTGCATTAGAACCAGGCACAACATTTGTAGGGATTCGTGAATTTAATTATTCATCTGGACTTGAGGAATTTAGAGAAGCAAGCAAGTTGTTCGATGTACCAGCTCAAAACCTACTTTATGCAGATAGAGATGGAAATATTGCATATCAGTCTCCAGGAAAACTACCAATTAGAGCTGAAGGACATACAGGCAGTCTTCCACAAATAGGATGGTTAAGTGAAAATGACTGGCAAGGCTATGTACCTTTTGAAGAACTTCCATATACTGTTAATCCTTCTTCAGGCTACATAATTACTGCAAACCAATCTGTTCATCCTGACCAACCTTGGCCAAATTATTATGCAAGAGGTTACCGAGCAGAGGCAATTGAAAGAGTCATCAATCAATATGTAGTGGAAAAAATAAGCGTTGATGATATGGAAGCCATGCAAATTAATAACTATGATTATTCAGCTGCTTATATACTTCCTTATGTTTTTAATAACGTTTATATTGACTCAACAGTTCTAAACCTTATGAAAGAGTGGGCCATTAGCGACTCACAATTTGAAATGAATATTGACTCAGTAGGTGCTTCGGCTTGGGCAGTATTTTATAAAACTTTGGCATCCCAGACATTTGAAGAACTTGTAGTAGAAGATAATGCAGGTAATGAAATTTCATTACAACCCGGAAACTCAGACTCAACATCCGAAGTTTTCAGAGAAATGATGAAAGACCCTAATCATGTACTTTGGGATGATATAAATACACCAGAAAAGGAAAATCTTACAGATATTCTGGAAAGATCACTAAGTATTGCTGATGCACTAATTGTTGAATTATTTGACACTTCTGATTCTGATAAATGGACATGGGGTAAGCTTCACACTATTACCTATCCAACTAACTTTTTAGGAGAAGCAGGCATATCAATTTTAACAAGCCTTGTAAATGTTGGTCCGGTAGAATCTGGTGGTTCATCTTTTGCAATAAACTCTACCGACTGGGGTTTTGGCAATAATTTCGAAATAGGGAGTTATCCATCTATGAGAATGGTTATAGATCTAAGTAACCTTGATAATTCTCGAACTGTTCTTCCATCTGGACAATCTGGACACGTAATGTCAAAATATTATGACGATCAGGTTGAAAACTGGATAACAAACGATATGTACCCGCTTTATTTTTCACGGAAAGTTGTTGAACTTAACCAAAAAGATGTAATGTATCTTAGACCGTAATTTCTTTTCTGTAGAAGTTAAAAAAGCTGAGTGTTGCTAGCGCACATAAAAGATGCCAAATCATGTGAGCCTGAATCCATGAATCTGGATTACACCAAGGGTGACCTGGAACACCTGTTCCCCATATAAGAACAGCACCAAAAAAAGACGCAAACCCAATAAAAAACCATGGAGTATATGTTCTCTTTATGTTTGGTTTTAAATTAGGTATTAATGCAGGAACAAAATATAAAAGCATTTCCCAATTATCTTGAAAATTGAGGAAAGAGTCAATAACAGGACTTCCAAACAATTGCTGAATGATTAAGACAGTTATACCTGACATTATTCTGCCAAATGCATTTGGAAATTTAATCAAAACTTCAGTCGCTATCCAAAGTCCGATACTTAATTCAAATAAATTCACTCCTATTCCAAGCCCTGAATCTAAATACCAGTAACTGTATGCGTAGTAAATAAGCAATATCGTATAAGAAGAAAAATAAGTTTTACTTGAGAAGTGAGTCAGTTTTTTTAGGTTGTAGATCCATAGAAGCAATATGTAAGCAATCATTGAGACATTGTCTAACCATGCCCCAAACTTTGTATGTGTCCCATGCATTGCCATAGACCCAGGTCCTAAAAATGTCGATGCAGCAGCATATAACAAGGCAATTTTAAAGGACCCAAACATTGGAGACTTATTGTTTGTAGCGTCGTCTGATAATTTATAAAACATGTAAAGCCCGACTGCTACAAAGCCAAGATTTCCAAGCGTGTTAGAAGGTTCTCTAAAAAAACCTCCACTTACCCTTTCGCACCATCTAGAAATTTCTCCGATAGCTTGTTCATTTGCTGCTGATGGCCCCCATCCATTTGAGCCAAAAATAATAAAAAGCAAAGACGTGAAAATTACTGAATATATTGCAAAAGCAAAGTAGTTTTGAGTAAATTTATTTTTTTGCTGCATTTAGTGCAGATTCCATATCTTCAATAAGGTCTTCAATATTTTCTAATCCAACCGAGATTCTAATCAAGTCAATAGGAGCACTAGCTTCTGTGTCTTGAGCCTTATCATGGGTCATCAAGTAGGGAAGTTCAATCAGTGACTCCACTCCACCAAGACTGACTGCTAGTTTGTATAAATTTAGAGATTGCCAAAATATTTTTTGATTTAAGTGTTCTTCTAAATAAAAACTCAACATTCCACCGAAATAATCCATTTGTTTTAATGCAATTTCATGATTTTCAAAACTACTTAACCCTGGATATCTAATTTCTTTTATATGTTCAGAGCTATCTAAATACTCTGCTAATTTGTGTGCATTTTCAGAGTGGAGTTTTATTCTTGGTCCAAGTGTATAAAGACCTCTCTGTACTAAGTATGCATCAAAAGGAGACATGATTGCTCCACCTTGTCTTTGGTAAAGCATTAAGGTTTCATGTAGTTCAAGATCTTTACACAAAACAGCTCCTCCAAGTGTATCGCTATGCCCTCCAATATATTTGGTAGTAGAGTGCATAATAATATCTACACCATGTTCAAAAGGTCTTGTAATAAAGGGTGTTGAAAACGTACTATCAGCAACTAATAAAGCATCAAATTGATGCACTATGTCAGAAATCTTTTGCAAATCATATAATTTCATTGATGGATTTGATGGTGACTCTATCCAAACAAGTTTAGTTTTTTTATTTAGCAAACTACTTAAAGCAGCATGGTCATCAAAATCACAAAAGTTTACCTCTACTCCACGTTCTCTAATAATTCTTGAAAAGTAATTTGTTGTTCCGCCGTAAACATCTTTTGTTATTACAACATTGTCACCTTGTTTAGCTAGTTCGGCAATTATACTTACAGCAGACATACCTGACGCCATTGCAAAAGCATGTTGATTTTCATAGTCTTCAATACCCTCAAGTGATGCCAAGGTTCTTTCCAACAACTCTCTAGTAGGATTATTGATTCTTCCATAAAAATAATCAGACTCACCAGGCACACTATTTTTATATGTTGTTGAGAGATGAAGAGGAGGCATTACATCCCCACTAATTGGTTCAAAACGTTTATTAGTATGAAGGGCTTTGGTGTTCATTCCATACTTTTTAGATTTCCCCATATATCGAGTTTAAATCATTTGGCTATACATTGGTTAAATAATTTTGCTAATTTAGCTTTATGATTAAAAAAATTTATATAGCTGGTCCACTTTTTAATAAACATGAGCAAACGTATCTTGAGGAAATTGCAAAAGAATTAGAAGGAAATGGTTACGACTGTTTTTTGCCTCATAGAGACCAAACAGGAATAGACGAATCCGAACTCAAGGGAACTGATATGTCTCAAGAAACAAAGGATAGAATTTTCAAAAATGATCTTAATGCACTAGATGCCGCAGATTTGACGGTCGCTCTTTTAACAGGACAGGATATAGACTCAGGAACTTCAGCAGAAATTGGTCATACTTTTGCAAAGCAGAAGCCAGTAATTGCTATTAATGCATACGAGAGAAGGTATAGAAATTTGTTTGTAGAAGGCATGTTGACTGTAACTGTAAATGATATAAGTGAAATAATTCCTGAAATTGAAAAATTAGGCTGAAACTAAAAGATTTTTAAACCCTCTAATTCCAAAAGCTCCAGTTCTTGAAGGTTCTTCTATTAAGTTAAACTGTTTTTCAAGTATATGGCTGAAAGAAACCCCCAGTTCTAATTTTGCTAAATGAGTACCTATGCAAAAATGGATACCTCCTCCCCAGCTACTATGGTCCTTCATTTTGCGCTTAAAGTTTATTTGATCAGGATTTTCAAATACTCTAGGATCTCTATTCGCTGAGCCAAGAAGTATTGCAACTTTTGAGCCTTTACTAATATTGTGCCCACCAATAACTACATCTTCCAATGCATACCTTTGGAAAAATTGTAAAGGGCTATCATATCTAATTAATTCTTCTACAACATCATTAATGTCTTCGGTTTCATTTTTGATTTCTTCAAATGATTGATTGAGTGTTAGTAACGCATGAAGTCCATTTCCAAGTGTGTTAACTGTTGCTTCATGGCCAGCATTAAGAAGCAAAATAACTGTACATATGATTTGATCATCTGTGAGATAATTATTGTCTTCAGAAACTTGTGACAACCTAGTAATCATGTCATCTTCTGGTTGTTTTCTTCGTTTATCAAGTAAATCTTGTGTGTACTCAATAAACTGCTTCGCTGCTTCTTCAGCATTATTAGCATTTTCTTCCGTAACTTCGAAGTCGTACATTTTTACAATTTTATGAGACCAATCTAAAAATTTTAAATGATCACTCTCGGGTACACCTAAAAGCTTTCCAATAATACTTACCGAATATGGTTGGGCATAATCCTTTAACATATCAAATTCTGTGCCTTTATTTTTTTCAAATAGCTCGTTTGATTTATCTTCCATGTAGGGAACTAGTTGTTGAACTGATCTAGGTAAAAACGCTTTTGCTACTAAACCACGAAGCTCTTTATGAAGTTGTCCCTCAAGATTTAATAATGAAAACTCTTCAGATTTCCAGAAATTATCATATGTAGCATATTTATCAGATCTTTTATACCCAACAAAAGTTAATGGAATATCGGTGGCTGTTAACTCTTCTTCAAAACCTTCAATATGATTAAAAGTTGTACCGAATGTCTTAGTAGACTGAATAGACCTTACATCTTCATACCGTGTAAAAAAATACAAACCATTTATTTCATCCCAAAAAACCGAGGTTTCTTCTCTAAACTCTCCCATTTTTTTATATGGATTTTTTATAAAGTCAAAATCTTCTGTTGGTAGATGCAAATTTGGAATATTCATAAAATAATTATATTGACTTAGTCTATGAGTTGAAACCTAATTCGTAACAATATGAAAAATAAATGGTGAAACGCCTCTATCTATGGTGTAATACATTTATAATTAACTTCAATGTTTAAAAGGTAACCATTGTAAAAAAACCTTATTAAAAAAAAGAGGTTTTGTGTCTGTAATAAAAATAGAAAATCTTACTGTCCAGTATCTAGGTGAAGAAACAAATGCATTGGATGGGGTCTCTCTTGAAATTCAAAAAGGAGAGTTTGTTGCTTTGTTAGGCGCACATGGTGCTGGTAAAACAACATTATGTCTTTCATTAAATGGCATAGTGCCAAACATGATTAATGCTGATATGTATGGAGCAATAGAAGTATTGGGTGAAGTACCTCCAAAGATCCCTGTAAGGCAACTTGCAACTAAAGTTGGTAGTATTTTTGACAATCCAGAGTTTCAAATGAGTCAGTTAACAGTTTTTGAAGAAGTGGCTTTAGGACTCCAAAATTTAGGAGTGGAAAAAACTACAATAGAAAAAAACATATCAGAATCACTAAAACTTGTCGGCTTAGAGGGGTTTGAGGAAAGGTCTCCATTTGAAATTTCTGGAGGACAACAACAAAGGCTAGCAATGGCTTCCGCTTTAGCAATGAAGCCAGAAATTTTAATCCTAGATGAACCAACATCTAATCTCGATCCAATTGGAAAAGAAGAAGTATTCTCCGTTACAAGAAGCCTTAACCAAGAAGAAGGGTTAACTGTAATAATTGCTGAACACGAGGTAGAAGTTATTGCAGAATTTGCTGATACTTTAGTCCTCCTAGACGAGGGAAAGGTTAACGAAGTAGGAACTCCGCAGGATATATTTCCAAGATTTGTCGATCACCAAGAAGATATTGGCGTAAGGGTTCCACAAGTGACAGATCTAGCTTCAAGAAAAACCAAAAATTTTAGTTCAATTCCTGTTACCTTAGATGAGTCAGTTGAGATGTATAAAAAATGACAAAAATTAAAGTATCTAACTTGCAACATAAATATCCAAATGGCGTAGTTGCCGTAAGCAATGTAAATGTTGAAATTGAACAAGGCGAACAAGTATCTGTTGTAGGACAAAATGGTTCTGGAAAAACCACATTAGTTAAACATTGGAACGGCTTATTAAAACCTACTAAAGGAAATGTTTTTGTTGGAGAACTAGATACTCTAGATCATTCTGTAAACACTCTTGCAAGAAAAGTAGGTTATGTATTTCAAAATCCAAACCATCAAATTTTTGCGGCTTCTGTAAGAGACGAGCTAGAGTTTGGTTTAATCAATATTGGATTAGACGAGGAGGAAGTAAGCAACAGGACTAACCGTATTGCTGAAGAATTTGGACTAGTTGATTATTTAGAGACAAATCCATACAGGTTAGGATTTTCATTAAGAAAAACGGTTGGAATGGCATCAATAATTGCAATGGAGCCAGACGTTGTTGTTCTTGATGAACCAACAACGGGTCAAGATTATCTTGGAATAAAAGCAATTAGAACTGCAATAAAAAAATTAAAAGAACAAGGTAAAACAGTAATAGTGGTTTCTCATGATATGCCACTTGTTGCAGAAGATACAGACAGGGTTTTAGTAATGTGTGACACAGAATTAATTTTTGATGGAACACCATCCAAACTTTTTGCAAGTAATGAGATACTATCCAAAACAAATCTTTTACCACCGCAAATTACTAGTTTCACTCAAAAAGTCGGCTTAAACACTGAAGGTGAAAGTGTCCTGTCTGTTGATGAAGCTGAAAAAGCCTTGTAATCATACTTTGTAATGAGTTACAACATATTTTCTAAATTTTAATAAAATAACCTGCACGCCATATATTTTGTTAATAGAATAAAAATAACAATGTTCATTGGGCTCATTGTTAAAAAACCCAATCAACGCTAATAATTAATTTATTAGCATTGTAATTTCTTTCGAGGGGGAGATTAGATGAACGAACAAGCCACTCAAGGCGAAAAACTAAGTAGCTCTACTGGCGGTGGAGTTCCTTTAACATATGTTATTGCATTAGTACCTGTTGCTTCTGTTTTGAATGTTATTGGTGGAACTGTCGCTGGAGCTTTGAAGCTACCTATCTTCTTGGACATGATTGGAACTGCAGTTGTTGCTATGACAATCGGTCCTTGGTGGGGAGCATTAGTTGGAGTGATCACAAACCTAACAATGGGCTTTTTAACAGGTCCAGTTTCAATTCCATTCGCAGCATGCAACGTAGTTGGTGCTTTGGTATGGGGTTATGGAACAAGATGGGGCTTTGCTAATGATAAACTAAGATTCTTTGGTTTGTCTGTAGCATCAGCAGTCTTTGTATCACTAATGGCAGCACCAATTGTTATATTTGTTTTTGGTGGAGCCACAGGACATGCTTCAGATGTTTTAACAGCTGGATTATTAGCAGCTGGAAATGACATGTGGGCAGCAGTGTTTTCAAGTAACATTATTGTTTCTTCAGCTGATAAAATTCTTTCGTCATTCTTGGCGTTAGCAATTATTGGAGCATTACCTACAAACTTGCAGGTAACAGGTCCAATAATGAAAGCTGAAAATATGGGCACAGCAGTCTTAATAACAGCAGGTACAGTAGTAGGTGTAATTCTTACTGTTGTATCAATGAACTTGTAGATAGGAGGATAGTATGAGAGAAGTAACATCAAAAGATGGTCTTGGTGTTGGTATTATCGGCCTAGGTGTAATGTATGCAATTTATCCATGGGCATCTTCTGAAATGGCAGGAGACGCAGCCTTTGGTATGTTGTCAGGGTTATGCTTAGTTGCAAGTTTACTTACAGTACTCTGTGGGTTAGCTGTCCTAAGAGCAAAATAAGTCCAAAAGTAAATGGAAGCTGTTCAAAAAATTGAACAAGTAAAACATTTACCTATAAAATTTGGAGAAGTCGCCCGGTACGTAATAGTGCCGGGCGATCCCAATAGGGTCCCTGTTATAGCTGAGTCTCTTGAAAATGTAATCAATCAGGGACAAAATAGAGAATTTAATGCATATAAAGGTACGTATAAGGGTATTGACGTGTCTGTTGTATCAACTGGAATAGGGTGTCCATCTACAGCGATTGCTGTAGAAGAATTATCTCACATTGGTGCTGAAGTATTTATTAGGATTGGCACGTCTGGATCTGTTGATAAATCAGCAAAAAAAGGAGATATTTTTATTGCCACAGCAGCTGTCAGAGATGATGGAACATCAAAGCAGTACATACCAATTGAATTTCCAGCAATAGCATCACACAATGTTGTTAGCAGTTTAATTAAAGCTTCAAAAGATTTAAATATTGATTCAAAAGTCGGAATATGTCAATCAAAAGACTCTTTTTTTGGAGAAACGGAACCTGACAGAATGCCAGTCGCTCCATACTTAGATTTCAAATGGAAGTCGTGGCAAGAAGGGGGCGTTGGTGCGTCTGAAATGGAAGCTGCAACCTTATTCACTTTATCACAAATTAAAAGAATAGAAGCCGGAGCAATTTTAGCAATAGAAACATCAGATAAAGAAACGATAAAGAAGATGACAGAAATAGTTTTAGAGAGTATAACTTATATGGAAGGGGAAAGAAATGTCAGCTAATGACGAAAAAACAAAATCAGGATTACTAGACGTAGACCTTCAATACCATGTCCAACTAAAAACTGGAGATGTATCAGACTTTGTAATATTACCCGGTGATCCAGGAAGGGTCGAATTTATAGCTGAGCACTTTGACTCGGCAACACTAGTAGCAGATAATAGAGAATACAAAACTATGACCGGTGTTTATAAGGGTCGCTCTGTTTCTGTAACATCAACCGGAATTGGATGTCCATCAACTGCGATCGCTGTAGAAGAATTAGCAAACGTAGGTGCAAAAACATTTGTTAGACTTGGAACTTCAGGAGCTATGCAAGAATACACGCGAGTAGGAGATAAAGTTATAGCAACAGGTGCTGTCAGATATGAAGGTACATCAGTGCAATACATGCCTATAGAATTTCCGGCAGTGGCTTCGCATGATATGGTTTCTGCGTTAATTCAATCAGCAAAAGAAGCCGAATTAAATCACCATATAGGGATTGTGCAGTCAAAAGATTCATTCTACGGACAACACAATCCGGAAGGAATGCCTATCGCCTCAGAATTGCTTCAAAAATGGGATGCATGGGTTAAAGGAGGAGTTCTCTGCTCAGAAATGGAAGCAGCAACATTATTTGTTGTCGGCTCTTATAGAAAATTAAGAACAGGAGCAGTGTTATTAGTTGCTGGAGACCAAGCCAAACAAGAATCTTTAACGAAAGAAGAATACAAAGCAAATATGACAGAATCAATTAATATGATACTTGAATCAAGTTTACAAATTGAGGAAGGTTCATAATGGCAAGAGTACCAGTTGGAGCATACGTTCCAGGTGATTCTTTCTTTCACAGAGCTCATCCGTTTGTAAAGTTTTACTGGGTTGGCTCATTTGTAATATTTTGTTTTTTTAACAAAAATCCCTATGTGAATTATTCGCTAACTTTAATCGGTTTAGTATTCGTTGTACTTACAAAAACTTTTCCAAGTTATGTAAGAGCTATGGTTATTTTCTTTCCCGCGGCATTTGCAATGATATTTCTTCAATCGATTGTCCCTCCAGCAGTATTCGATAATCCCGAACTATTAGCAGAACTTGGCCCCTTTTCTTTGTACACTGAGTCAATTATTTATGGGATGCTTTTTAGTAGTCGCATTTTATGTATATGTACATGGTCTATATTAATGTTGATGACTTTACACCCTGGAGAATTGTCTTCAGCGTTACAAAAAGCTCGTGTACCCTATACAGTAAATTTCATGATAACAACAACTTTGCAACTCATCCCTATTCTTCAAAGAGAATTTGGAATTATTTTATCTGCACAAAAATCAAGAGCAATGGAAGCTCAAGGATTTAAAGCTTTGTTACCATCAATAATTCCAGTTTTTGCTGGAGCAATTGATAGGGTCTCTCAACTATCTATGAGTCTAGAAACGAGAGCTTTCGGCGCTAACAAAGAAAGAACACTATTGAGGTATAAAGAATTTACGACAAAAGAAACAGTATTGTCAATTCTTTCTCTAGCACCAATTGTTCTTGTATTTTATGGAAGGGCAAACTTTAATGCATTTGTGCCATTGGAAGGGTTTTCATTATCTCCTTTTGCTGGTTCTTTCATTGTAATTTTTTGTGGTACAGCATTTTTATCTATAATTTTCGGTGCAACTTTTGCCATAAGGCTTCTTGGTAAGAAGTAGTAAACTAATTGACTCAAACAAGCTCTGAATATATAAAAGAAAACTTTGTCTTTAATTACACAATGTTTATTTTAGATAGCATTGGTTTTGGCTCTGCTTTTGCATTACTTATACCATTGAGCTACACACCTGACGTAGCCTTCGAAATATCAGGAGCATGGTTTGCTGCTCCATCTGTAATAATAATGTTTTATTTTTTAAATATTTTTGGACAATTTATTTCTTCATCAAATAGAAAAAAAGAAGAAGATTCGAAGCTTGATGTAATTAAATGGGGAATTCTAGAAAGATTAGGATTCGTTCTTATTTATTTAACTTTAAATTATTTTCTAGATTCTTCATTAATACTTGTATTTTTTCTAATTACTTATGGAATTTTTGTATATAGTTCTGGAGCAATTCTCCCTGCTTACTTTGATTTAGTTTCTAGAGTACTTTACAAACATAGGGCAATATTTTTTGCAGCAAACCTTACTACAGGATCATTAGCCGGTTTTTTAGTATCTAGATATGTTGATTTTAGAATTCAAGAAAAAGGCTTGGTTGAAGGCTTTTCAGACGGTTTGTTAGTAGTAATTGCTATAACTTCATTATCATTAATTCCTTTAATTTTAATTAAAGAGCCAAAAGGGATTAGTCAAAATAAGAAAAAATTGAATTTAGCAATAATTAAAAATAAATTTAACGATTGGTATGAAATATATAAAAATAGTAAAGATGTTAGAGCTATTGCATTATCAAATATTGTTAGTGTAGTTCCTGAATCTATTACTCCTTTTTTTACAATATGGCTAATTAGTTATTACCAATTAGATTCAGCAAAAATTGGGATATGGGTTACTTTATTGTTAATAAGTCAAAGCATAGGAAGTTTTATAGTTCCAATTCTTGCCTCAAGATTAGGTTTCAAAACTACATATATTTGCGGATTATTTTTTCATTTTATAGCCAGCATGCTGTTTATATTAAATCCTTTGACATTCCAAAATCTAATATTTATTTTTGCAGGATTGGGTTCCGGAACATTTGTAACATCACAAAGCAATATTTCAGTAGAGATTGGAAAAGTTGGAGATGCGGGTAACACAAATGCAATGTTGACTGCGTTTAGATTACCAGGCCTTATTTTAGGTCCATTTATATTTGCATATTTTGTGAATTTAGGAAATATAACTTCTTTCTTATTTGTATCTTTAGCATCATCACTACTTGGTATTTCTATAATGCGATATAAAATGAAAAATAAAATATTACCGCAAGTTAGATTCTGGAGTAAAGACTCTTAATTTCTCCCTTTGTACAAAAAAGCAAGACCAGCAATTAGAAGAATTACAGAAAGATATAAATAAACACCAAATACCGACCCAACTGCTGCAATCGTAACTAACCCAAATCCAGTTCTTTGATCATTATTGTAAGAGGGTAGGTAATAAAAAATTTTGTTTAAGATGTGATTTTTATCTTTTATCCTTTTTTCATCTATCCAAAATACAATAAAAATAATTACAAATGTTGCTAACAAAATGAGCTGTTCTCTAAGGGGTAAAACAACCATTATATTGAATATGAAGATTGGGTGCCAGGTCTAGTGACAGAATCAGAAGCTTTTTCAACACCAATTTTTATTGCGTCTTCAGTAGTATATCCTGATGCTATTCCGTATGAAAAGGCACCAACAAAAGCATCTCCAGCACCTGTAGTATCAATGGCATTAACTTCTGGAGCTTTAATCTTTATCACAGAACCTTCTTTATTGACATAGGCAGCTCCTTCTTCACCGAGTGTAACAATTAAATTTGATTCAATAGAATTAGAGTACTTAATTAAATTTGAATCATCAAATGCATTTAATCCTGAAATAGTTTCGAATTCTACCTCATTTGGAATAAACCAATCTGTAGAGTCTAAAAGAATTTGTGATGGGATTTTCGCTGGTGCTGGATTTAAAATTGTTGTAATGCTGTTGGCCTTGGCATACTGAAAAACTTTTTCAGTTACTTCAAGTGGAATTTCAAATTGTCCAATTATGACCTCTAAATCTTCTATTTTTTTTATAGCCTCTATAGCGTCATCACCGTTAATTAAATCATTAGCACCAGACACAACAATGATCCTGTTTTGTCCTGAGCTATCGACCCATATTGGAGCAACTCCGCTTGATCCTGACACTCTTTGAATGAAGTCAACATTAACGCCGCTTTTTTTATAATTTTCTATTGTCATATCTGCATATACATCGTCGCCTAAGCAAGTTATCATATATGTTTCAGCACCCATAAGCCCTGCCATAACGGCTTGATTTGCTCCCTTTCCGCCAAAACCCATTTTGTATTCATTACCAAAAACAGTTTCACCGTCAGATGGTGTGCTATCTACATAAGCAATTTGATCAATATTAGAGCTACCAACAATACAGATTTTTGAAGCCATGCAAGAATTATAAAAATATTTTATTGTTTTATCTACTATGATTTGATTTATGGGTATTAATTGGGAATCTAAAGTTTTGAGCTCTATGGGGAATGTAATTGATAATGCCCAACACATATCAATCAGTGAAAAACAAATTGAAATAGTCGCTGATTGGCTAGCATATGAAGAGTTTGGACTTCCTAAAAATAATAAAACAAATAAAGATCCTGATAATTTTATTCGAACCACAATGCTTATTAATACTTTAAACTTTGCTTTTACTGATTTTGATACCTCGATTAAGTATTCAATAGAACGAGATGGCCAAAAACTTTCGGACAGTGAAGCAATGTTTACCCAGGTAAATGAAGCAATAGATTCTGGAATAAACTTACTTAATGGTGAAGTCTTAGAAAAGTTAACAATTGAAGAATTAGAAAAAATTTTCGAGGGAAATATTAAAATGCCAATGTTAAAAGAACGTGTAGAAATATTAAATGTTGTAGGGACAAAACTTGTAGATAGCTACGAAGGGGATTGGTTGAATTTTATAAAAAATGGCCCTCGAAAACTTTATGCAAATGGTGAGGGGTTAATTGAAAGATTAGTTTTAGAGTTTCCACGATTTGATGATTCTTCAATTTATCTAGACAAAGAGGTAAATTTTTACAAATTAGCACAATTAGCATTTTGGGGTATTCATGGAGAGCTTGCTCACTCGGATTATTTTAGAATAGAAGACATGGAATCAATGACAGCATTTGCAGACTATATTGTACCGGTTGCCCTTATTGTCATGAAAATAACTCAATATTCAGAAGAGTTAGAAGAAAAAATTATGAATGGAAAAATGATAGAAAGAAATTCAACAGAAGAAATTGAGATACGTGCAGCTACAATATATGCAACAGCAAAACTTACTGAGAGTGTGAACAGAAGAAGAAAAGATATCGAAAGTTTAATAATACCCCAACTTGATTACAGACTTTGGAAGCATTACCATGCAACACATTTTCCTCATCATTTAACCTACACAACAATGTATTAATATGACAAAAAGAAAATTTTTTATAGATACCGATACCGCTTCTGATGATGCAGTTGCATTACTCATGGCTTTAGAGACGCCAGACGTTGAAGTATTAGGTGTAAGTATTGTATCAGGAAATATGCCTGTAGAACAAGGAAGCATCAATGCTCGATACACCATTGAGCTATGCAAAAAAGACACACCTGTATATGTGGGCTACGACAAACCAATGATAAAAAAAAGAGAACATGCAGACTGGTTCCATGGTCCTGATGGAATGGGTAATATGAATTATCCTGAACCAAAGTCTACAGCAAATAAATCTGACTATAAAGAAGTGTTAAATACATTAATCAACCAATATCCAAATGAAATTACATTGGTTACCCTAGGTCCCTTAACAAATCTGGGACAATTTGTATTGGAGTATCCCGAGTCGTATCAAAAAATAAAAGATATATATATTATGGGAGGTGCTTCTACTACAGTTGGAAATGTCACCCCAGCTGCCGAATATAATATTTGGTGTGACCCTGAAGCAGCTGAAATTGTTTTTAAATCTGGTCATCCTGATATTACAATGATCGGTTGGGAGCTTTGCAGAGGTGGGGCAAACTTGACAGAGGATGAGATGGATTATGTATATAGTTTTGAGACTGCCAAAGGTGACTTTGCAATTGACTGTAACAAACATGCTCTAGATTCAAGTCAAAATTGGCTTGGTGATCCTGGTCTAGGTTTACCTGACCCAGTTGCAATGGCAGTTGCGTTAAACGAAAAGGTTGTCGTTAAAGCAAGTAGACATCATGTAAAAATTGTATTAGATGGACCAGCGCGTGGAATGACAATAGTTGATGAACTAAATGTAGGTGAAAGCGAACCTCATATAGATGAAAATTGGTCGCACACCACAAAAAATATAAATGTTATTTGGGAAATCGACAACAACGAGTGGAAAGAAACGCTATATCAAACTTTAAAAAACTAGTCTTCATCCCAGGTCTCTTTTAAGTACCCTTTCCTTCCACTTGCCTCGGCATACATTTGGTAACGCATACTCTGTTTTTTATAGAAATCTTGATGATATTCTTCAGCAATATAAAATGCTGGAGCATCAGTAATTGCAGTTACAATTGGTTTGTTAAATTTTCCGGAATTTTCTAACTCAACTTTAGAATTTTCTGCTAATTTTTTTTGATTTTCTCCAACTGTAAATATCTCTGTTCTATATTGAGTTCCAACATCGGCAAATTGATAATTTAATGCAGTAGGGTCAATATTTCTCCAAAAAACTTCTAATAACTCTTCATAGCTTACTATTTCAGGATCATAAAGCACTTCAACAACTTCTGCATGACCTGTTGTTCCAGTAGTTACTTCTTCATATGTTGGATTCTCTAAAGTTCCGCCCATATACCCTGATGTTGCCTCAATAACACCATCCAAGTCTTCGAAAGGTGGTTCCATACACCAAAAACAGCCCCCCGCAAAATAGGCTTTTTCGTAACCTTCACTCATATTTGTCTCCACAGTAGATATAGAACATGATATTAATACTAATAACAAGGAGATTTTTAAATAACCCATAGACGAATGTTATTGCTTTAACATCTAAAACCTAAATTAAAAAATAGTTTAAAAAAATAAAGTTATATATATAATTGAAGTAATCCTTCGACCTTTAAGGCGGAGAGAGGAATATGAAAATAACAGTACCTAAAATATTAGATTTAAAGTCTAAACGTCAGATAACAATGATGACAGCTTATGACTTTCCTACATCAAAGGCTGTTTCAGAAGCCCAAATAGACATAATACTCGTAGGTGATTCATTGGCCCAAGTTGTTTTAGGCCACAATGATACCCTGTCTGTAACTATGGATGAAATGCTACATCATGTTCGAGCTGTAACCCGCGCAAAACCAAACTGTCTAGTAGTAGCAGACATGCCTTACATGAGCTATCACAATACAAAAGAAGAAGCAGTCAAAAATGCCGCAAGGTTTATTCAAGAAGGGAAAGCGGACGCAGTCAAGCTTGAAGGTGGCTTTAAAAGAAGAGATATTATAGAGGCAATAATTAGTGCAGAAATACCAGTAATGGGACATTTAGGCTTAACTCCCCAATCAAAAAACATGATGGGTGGATATAAAGTTCAAGGTAAAACATTAGAGTTGGCAACAGAACTGTTAGAGGAGGCAATACTATTAGAAACTCTGGGGTGTTTTTCAATGGTTCTTGAGGGAGTCCCCTCAGTTGTTGCAGAAGTACTTACAGAAAAAGTATCTATACCAACAATAGGCATAGGTGCTGGTGTCAATGTTGATGGACAGGTTTTAGTATTCCATGATCTCATAGGAATGAAGTCTAAAGAATATATTGATGCTAAGTTTGTAAAAAGATACACAAATCAACATGAACAAGTTGTAAAAGCTCTAGAAAATTTTAGAAAAGAAGTAGAAAATAAATCATTTCCAACCGAACACCATTCATACGAAGCCGGTAAAATTACTGGGAATGATGTCAAAGAGTGGAAAAAAGAAATTAAAAAAATTCTGTCATAGTGCATATCTAGTATTAGATTTATAGGTACCTGCTTCAAAAGAAGCCACGTATTAGTGTCCATAGGAGAAAAATGAATAAATATGA
>ENA-OSEY01000396-OSEY01000396.1-marine-metagenome-genome-assembly--contig:-NODE-396-length-32280-cov-4.458591_pt1 | contig 32280 bp, 24 predicted proteins | sample MGYA00248465_ERZ534230 | MGnify/ENA primary metagenome ERZ534230 (study PRJEB26409, sample SAMN06344110) | marine metagenome | isolation source: Sea water from surface | place: Atlantic Ocean:Southern... | reverse complement strand
TTACTTCGTTATTTATTTGGATTAAGTGGTGATACCTTAACGGTAGGTGTGGTTGCATCAAATGCAACACGAACCACCGCTTCTGAGTTAGAAGGCTTCATTAGTAATTTAATGCCCAGTGCCCCTTACATTACCTTAATTGGTAGTTCTGAGTTAGCCCATGAGCAGGCAACTGCTTATGTGGATGCGGGTGCCGTTGCCAATGACTATACCGATGGATCGGTTGAGGTGAGTGTGAGTGGTTCGGTTGATTCGGATCGTGCGGGTGTTTATGTCTTAACCTATACCGCGGTTGATAGTGAGGGGAATGAAGCAAAGCCAGTGACACGAACCGTCACAGTAGCGGATACCACTCCTCCGGTGATTACCTTATTAGGTGAGGCGACAGTTGAGATTGATTTAAATGCCTCCTACACCGATGCAGGTGCAACTGCAATCGACGCTGTTGACGGTGATCATATTGATGGGGATGTTGAGCTGGTAAAAACAGGCTCTGTTGATACCGCCTCTGAAGGCACTTATACCATTACCTACACCGCAACAGATTCTTCAGATAATAGTGCCTCTGTCAGTCGAACGGTTGGGGTCCTTGGTGTAAAAACAAGGATACTAAATGTCTTCACAGACGGTGAGATTGATCCAACCTGGAATGAGGGCTTTAATGGTGCTGATTCGGCAATTGGTTGGAGTGAGTGTAGTAATGATGGCGGTGAGGGTTGTCCTAATATTGCATGGGCGTTAGTTAATGATCCTGATCGAGGTCAAGTACTCCAAATTGAGCATAGCTCTGCAGGACAACAGGCTATTTTTTATATTAAAACGGGGGCACCTCAGAATTTATCGGTCTATGCAGGTGGGCAGGTAAAGTTTGATATTAAGACGATTAGTGGTGATAGCAATTACACGATGAAGATTGATTGTGTGTATCCATGTAGCTCGGGTGATCGCTCGCTTGGTGTTAAAGGACAGGATGATTGGGAGGAAGTGTCAATTGAAGTGGACGATCTTGTTGATGCAGGGTTGAGTTTAGTTTCTGTTAATACGGGGATTGTGATCTGGGCATCGCAATATACGGATACTATTTTCCAGATTGATAATATTCGATGGGAAGATACTGATGGCGGTGAAGAACCAGTAGATCCAGTGGGAGGAGATGATGGATGGATTATTCCGAATTATGCAGGCTATATCAGTCCATCAAATTATGACGACTATGAACTTGTCTGGGCTGACGAATTTGATGGATCTGAAATAAATACAGACAATTGGAGTTTCGACGTGGGTGGTTGGGGTTGGGGAAATAATGAGCGCCAGTTTCATACATCCAGAAATGCTTACGTGAAAGATGGAATGCTTGTAATAAGAGCTCAAGAGGAGGAGTATGGTGGAAATCCATACACATCATCGAGACTAAAAACTCAGGGTAAGCAAAACTTTCTTTACGGCAGAATTGATATAAGAGCTAGACTGCCCGAGGGCCAGGGAATGTGGCCAGCATTATGGATGTTGGGTAGCAATTTCTCTGAAGTTAGTTGGCCAAAATCTGGTGAAATAGACATAATGGAAATGGTGGGCGGAAGTAATAGAGAATATACGGTACATGGCACTGCTCACTGGAATAATGGTGGTATAAACGCAGATTACTCTCCAGCATATTATGGTGGTAGTAAAACTAAAACCGATGGAAAAACACTAGCTGATCAATTTCACGTTTTCAGTATTGTTTGGACACGTGACTCTATCATTTGGTATTTGGATGACGTGCAATATCATATTATGGCACTAAATAATTCAGCCGATCTTGCACCTTTCAGAAAAGAATTTTTCTTTATCTTCAATATTGCTGTGGGAGGTAATTGGCCTGGGTATCCCGATAGTACAACTGTCTTTCCTCAAAGAATGGTTGTTGACTATGTCAGGGTATTCCAACAAAACTAGAAACAACTGAGGGCATTCAATTGTTTGACAATTTCTCCCTTAAAACGATTGGTTACTGGACAAATATCTCTTTTTTGATTGCATGTATTTGTAGTCTTGCTCCTGAGATGACAGCTAATGAAATCTCAGCTAAGGCAATAAACTCCGAGAAATGGTTTCATCAAACAGTTATACCTAATGGGAAGAGTTGGTTTAATGGCGAACTTCAGCACTATACAGATCGAATAAGCAATTCCTTTACCAGCGATGGCACATTAAAAATAAAAGCCAAAAGGGAATCATTCACACAAAATGGAATAACAAAAGATTATACTTCTGCAAGATTAAATTCAAAGTTTGCTTTTACTTATGGGAGAGTAGAAGTCAGAGCAAAAATGCCAAAAGGTATCAGCGGTACATGGCCTGCTATATGGATGCTGTCGAAAAATATAAATGAGCGAGGGGCCTATTTCTTCAATCTCGGTCATGGAAACAAGTCATGGCCGGACTGCGGAGAGATCGACATACTTGAATACTGGGGTCGGATTCCAGGAGTCGCGCAGAGTGCGGTTCACACCCGATCCAGCCATGGCAATACAGTTAACCTCGGCAGTCAGAGTGTTCCTACGATATCAACAGATTTTCATGTTTACTCACTTGAATGGACTCCTGAGTCACTCACTTTTAGCGTGGATGAGAAAGAACATTATACGTATGCTCCTAAAGTTAAAAATGACACCACATGGCCATTTGACACTGAGCAATATTTGCTGCTGAACTTTGCTATAGAGAGCGTCATAGACCCATCCTTTGAAGAGGATATTTTAGAGGTCGATTATGTGAGAATTTATGACAAGATAGGCACGCTAACCTGGTCAGATGAATTCAATTAAATAAGACCATTAATTTCACGTAATTTGGATGCGGGATCTTCAGATTGTGTGATTGGCCTGCCAATTACCAGGTAATTACTCCCAGATTTAATGGCTACTTCAGGAGTCGCTACTCTTGATTGATCATTTCTTGGATCATCACTTAGTCTGATCCCAGGTGTTACTAATTTGAAATCCTTTCCAAATTTTTCTCTCAAGCCTGCACATTCTCTTGCTGAGCAAACTACGCCATCTAGTCCCGATCTGAAAGTCATGGCTGCTAGTTTTTCCACCTGACATGATATGGACTCATTAATTCCAATTTCAATAAGTTCAGAGGATTTGTGGCTGGTTAGCATTGTCACAGCAATTAGATTAGTCTTTGATCCACAAGCAAGCCTTGCTTTATTAGCCTCCTCCATCATCTTAGATCCACCCAAACTATGAACATTTGTCATCCAGACACCTATATCACACGCAGCTTTCACGGCTCTAGAAACAGTGTTTGGTATATCATGAAATTTAAGATCTAAAAAAACGTCAAACCCTTTTTGAGTTAGATCTTTAACTAAACTTGGTCCAAAAACAGTAAATAACTCTTTGCCTACCTTCAACTTACAATCTGAGGGGGCAACTTGCTCGCAAAAAGAATCTAAGGAATTTCTATTATCAAAATCCAAGGCGACGATAACTTTTGATTCCTTCATAACTCAATGCTCCTTTATCTTTTTGGATACAAACTTTTCCTTGCTGACCAATTTTGAAAAAAATGAAGCACAAATTCCTAATATTGCACCTATCATTAAAAATATTGTCAGCCAAACACCTGAAGTTAAATTGGGTCCCTCAAAAAAAAAGAAATCTACAGTTAAATCGCTATTATTCTCGATAGCGAACAATGCGCCCAAGAAAATCAGAAATAAAAAAACAACTATTTTTAATGAGTTAATAATAAATCGCATTAAACTTTCTCGAGGATTTTTTTCAGTATAGCTTTGTATTTTACAAACGACAAAGAGGGTTGAGAAAACTTTATTGGATTAGCTTGATGCTTAGATAAAAGAGGCCTTCATAAGTATTGTATTGATGAGCTGAATAGAAGAGTAAAACTACGCCTTTTTTGTACCAAAGCGTTTATTAAATCTGTCAATTCTTCCACCTGAATCAACAATTTTTTGTTTCCCAGTGTAAAAAGGATGGCAAGCAGAGCAAACATCCAAATACATATCTTGAGATCGCGTCGAGCCGACATTTATCTCATTGCCACACCCGCATTTAGCTTTCAAATTATTATAGTTTGGGTGAATCTCACTTTTCATCTTATACTCCAATACTATGAAAGAAGACGTCGAGTTAGAGTTAGTTAGGCAACGCGCCGTCTTCATTAGTTACATCAGGCGCGGACTATAACAAAAATAATGCTTATTTAAAACTCTCTCATCAAAATGTCTGTCGATAGAATAATTGTCAAAGTAGCCGTTCCAACCCCTAACCGAATTTTATTTGACTACTGCATCGATAGTACCTTAAACAATGACAAAAAGAGAGGTCCTCTGAGGCCTGGGTCACGAGTGATAGTGCCATTTGGAAAACGTTCTATCGTGGGAATAATTGTATCTTTGGTCACTCAATCAACTGTGGAGAACACAAAATTAAAATCAATAGCTGAAGTTATTGATAGTGAACCAATAATAGAGGAGCATCATCTAAATTTTTATCTATGGAGTGCTAATTATTATCACCACCCCATTGGTGATGCGCTTTTCAAGATGCTACCAAGTAATCTGCGCAAAGGGTTTCCAATCCCAAAAACGACCACGACATGCTGGAAAATCGACGATACATCAGACTATCCTCGAGACAAAATTAGATCCGCAAACCAAATAAAGTTGTTAGATCGAATCACTGTTAAAAATTATGAAACGGATGAGAATCTTTCCCTAACCTTCGGTCGATCAACGATATCAGCTCTCGTTAAGAAAAAGGTTATTATTAAAGTTGAAAAAGCTTCAAAAGATTTGACGTTAGCAAATCTCCCAATAGAAAAACAAATGCCCAAATCGTTGACCAAAGAACAATTAAAAGTTTTTACAGAACTTAGTAGCCAAGGTTTTTCTTGTAACTTGATTGATGGTGTGACGGGAAGCGGGAAAACAGAAATATACCTTCAATTTGCAACAACTGTTCTGAAAGCAAATAAACAAGTTTTGATTTTAGTTCCAGAAATTAATTTAATTGATCAAATAACGAAACAGTTTACCGATAGGTTTAACCTTAAAACAATTGTCTTTCACTCGAATATTAGTGATAAAGAACGACTAAAAAATTGGACACAGGCCAGAAATGGTGATGCACAAATCATTATTGGCACTAGGTCTTCAATCTTTATACCTACAATTAATCTTGGATTGATAGTAGTTGACGAGGAACATGATCAATCTTATAAACAACAAGATGGTTTCAGTTACTCAGCACGAGATCTTGCGATTCAGCGAGCATCAAATGAAAAAATTCCTGTCATACTAGGATCAGCTACTCCCTCTCTGGAAACAATTCAAAATTGTAAAAAAAACAAATACAAATATTTAGAAATGACAAGGCGGATCAGTAACACTAATCCTACGAGTTGGAAATTTATAGATCTTAAGACAGAAATCATAACAAATGGAATATCTTCGTTCGCAATAGACAAAATCAGAGAAACTTTAAAAAAAGGCAAACAAGCACTGATTTTTATAAATCGAAGAGGCTATGCCCCCGCCCTAATTTGTAATGCTTGTAATAAGGCCATTGAATGCAGCAAATGTGACTCAAAAATGACTTTGCATAAAGCACAAAAGAAAATTATTTGTCACCACTGTGACTATTCTGCACTCATCCCCAATCGTTGTCCCTTGTGTGACAATACTCTAACTGCGATTGGCTCTGGAACTGAGAGAATCGAAGAGTATTTAGAGAGTATTTTTAATAAAACGACAATCGTTAGAGTAGATCGTGACTCCGCTAGAAAAAAATACTTCATGAAAGATATGAATGAAAAAATAAGTCAAGGTGGTCCATGTATACTTATTGGAACTCAAATGTTGGCGAAAGGACATGATTTCAAACATATTACCTCGGTGTTTGTACTGGACACTGATGCAGAATTGTTTCACCCCGATTTTAAAAGCCAAGAACGTCTTGGCCAACTTCTTACTCAAGTGGCTGGCAGAGGTGGCCGCGGCATCTCTTCTAGTGAAATATTTTTACAAACTTACTATCCAAATCACCCTCTTCTAGAGAAACTGACGAATGGTAACTACAAAGAGTTTTTACAAGAAATAGGCAAAGAAAGAGAGATAACAAGCATGCCTCCCTTCTCTTTTGTCACTCTCATTCGAGCAAACTCAGTGAACGAGAAAAACGTAGTAGATTTTCTTGATTTAGTGAAAAAAATGGTGGAACGAGTTGAACCACAAAGTCCACAAAATCAGTATCTAGGGCCGATTCCATCAATGCTGGAAAAGCGTGCTGGTAGATACCGCTATAACTTTCAAATAAAAACACATACTCGATCAAAAATGCACATTTTACTAACAAAACTTATTGAACAATTGAGTAAAACAAAAAGCTTTTCTAATGTAAGATGGTCAATAGACGTCGATCCAATAGAACTTTAGAATGAGATCTTTAAGGTCTCAAAAATAGAAATTAACCATCTAAATTAGACAAAAATTTTATGGCAGTTAAGAAAAAAAAATCTAAAAGCGACTCAAATAATTCACTGGGTGGTTTTCTTCCAGGCATTCTGACTGGCATTCTTTTAACAGTCACTTTCAACTACATATTTAACTCTAATCCAGAAGTGGAAAAAGATAAAATAAAGGAAATAGTTAACGCACAAGAAATTAAAAAACGTACTTATGACTTTTATAAACTTCTGAAAGAAAATGAAATATTAATTTCAGATGATGACATTTCAGTTCCGGAAGAAGCAGATTCTGGCGCGTATTTATTTCAGGTTGGTGCTTTTAAAAATGCCAATGATGCCGAAATTAGGAAGGTTGAGCTTGTCCTCTTAGATTTACCCACTCAAGTCGAAGAAAGTACTGTTGACAACGGAGAGATTTTGTACCGAGTATTGGTTGGGCCGTATTCAAACACCTCAAAAACAGCTCTGGCGAGGGCCAAATTAGCCGAAAATAATTTCCCGTTTCTTCTCGTGAAACTCAAACAATAAAAGTTAAACTCACTGTCTATACCGATAGATATGCGTCGAACTCTAATGCAGAAGCTCTAGTATCAAATTCAAACTTTTCTTGTTTTTTGCATCTGTAATAATTCAATTGAAGTTCTTTACCGAGATAATTTTCAATAAATTCAGAGTTAATAAAATGATTGAGTGACTCCTCCCAAAATCTTGGTAATTTTTCTTCGCTCGAGGAATCTTCTCCAGTCATAGGCGCAAGTGGTTTTTGTTTCTTTTTGATCCCTTCTAATGCTGAGGCTAGAATCACCGAAGCTACCAAATAAGGATTTGCATCTGCACCTGCTACCCTGTGTTCTATGCGAATAGACTCATTATCACCAGCAGGAATTCTTAGCGCAGTTGTTCTGTTTTCATATCCCCAACTTGGTGATAGGGGCGCATAACAGCCGGGTGCAAATCTTCTATATGAATTTATATTTGGTGCAAAAATCGCCATTCCCTCTTTCATGTAATTTAAGCATCCTGCGACCGCATTTTTTAAAAACTCACTTCCCAAGGGCGTATTATTATTGAAAATATTCTCTCCTTTTTCGTTAACAATACTTAGATGCATGTGCATACCATTACCTACCTGATCGTCAAAAGGTTTAGCCATAAAAGTTGCTCTGGAACCGTGTTTCAATGCAATTGCTTTTATGAGCCTTTTTAACATACTGCTTTGATCACATGCAGTAATTGCAGATGACTGATGTCTTAAATTAATTTCAAATTGAGAAGGACTAAACTCAGTCACCAAAGCCTCTATGGGTAGATCTTGAGTCTCTGCTGCTTGCATGATATCACTCATGAGAGATTCAGCCTCTTGCATTTCAGTTATTCCGTATACTTGACCACCAATCGCGGTATTCCCTTCAAGTGTTTTTTGCGTATGTACCAGACGTCCAAATTTATCTTTGTCAATTTCAACCAAATGGAATTCCATTTCACAAGCAATCACAGGATTGAGAGCCAGAGCTTGATATTCTTCTATAATTTTTTTCAACACCGCTCGACAATCACCTTGATAATCATTGAGACCTGACTCATCTCGCATTGAAATAATTACTTGACCGGTTTTTTGTTTTGCCCATGGAACAATACAAAGAGTATGCTCATGAGGCTCACAAATACCATCCGCATCCCCTGTTTCAATAACAATTTCCTCAAGATCTCTTCCCCAGCAATCCAGTGAGCAGCTACTCATTGGCATTTTGACTTTACCCTCAAACAAGCTTTTGATTTTTGATCTTGGTAGCCACTTGCCCCTCTGCACTCCATTCAAGTCATGCAATAGAATTTCGAATTTTTCTACTTGTGGATGCTCCTTCAAAAATTTATCAATCGAGTCACATGATTTCATAATTCAACTGCTGAGGGATAAGGATTTATTTCGGATCATAGTAATCATATTAGTGAAAGACTGTCAAAAGAATTGACTGAGAGAATCTATCATGACAAATTCATAATAAACAAAAGGTGCTTATTAAAAATTACCTCGATGAAGTATTTAACAATAACTCTAACTTTACTATCAATACTATACGCATGCTCCTATGAGGGACGAGAGTATGCAGATATTATTTTCTTTGATGGTGTTATATACACATCAAATTCTGCGCAAGAAGTGGTCGATTCATTCGCTATCAAGGATGATAAAATTATTTTTGTCGGCAGTTTTGAGGAATCAAAATCCTACACTAATCTCAACACGCAAAAAATAAGTTTAGACGGTAAAATGATTTTACCTGGATTGCATGATGTGCATATCCATCTTCCAGGCATCGTAAAAAATGATCATTGTGATCTTGATGCAAAACGTTATTCACTCGATGAACTGGTCCCTATACTCCAGCAATGCATACAAAGGTTAGATTTGCCGAAAGGTGAATGGCTTGCTGTAACTCAATGGCAATATTATGTGGGGAATGAACCATCTGAAGCTAACCCAAATTTGCGAGCCGCTCTGGATAATGTATCTCAGTATCATCCAATTATGCTCCTTGGGCATGATGGACACACAAGTGCTGTAAATAGTTTCGCTTTTTCAATCTCACAAAATAGTAATGGTGAAGTTATAGGTCTCAACAAACAAACCCTAAATAGAGAATTCTCTCATTTAAAAAAATTAATTGGAGTAGATGATCAAGGTAATCCAAGTGGCTTAGTCAAAGAGCACGCAAGGAAAATTTTCAAAGACCATCCAAATCTTTGGGGACATCCGACTATTGATGAAGAAGTGTATACAAGTATTGCAAACATACTGGCTAGTTCAGGTATTACCTCGGTATTAGATCCCGCTCTACAAGCATATGAAATAGAAAAATTCGCTGAGCTCGCATCTAAAATTGAGCTGAGTTATCGAATGCATGCTGCTTTTTACTCAGATTATGATAAGTTTAAGGATCCAGAATCTGAAAAAATTAATGTAAAAAAAATAATAACAGCCATTAAAGATCTGCAAAGAAAATATAATCAAATTCCAAACTTTAAATTAAACACAGGCAAGATTTTTGTTGATGGTGTTCTCGAGGGAGATCCTCTAGCAAATCCACCAATGCTCCCAAACGCTGCGTCACTTAATCACTATCTCCAACCTGTATTTTCAAATCCAAGTAATTCGGACTTAATTTATGTAAAAAGTTATGTGCAAGGAGATTCACCTGATTGTAACCATGTTGGGAAACTTTCTAACGAACAGTTTTATAAATTATTTGGATTTCATCCTGATCAATGTGAGCAGAGTAAAGGGGTATTGGAGTATGACGTTGATTTTATAAAAGAATATACTAGAGAGCTTCATGCTGCTGGCATAAATGTGCATAGTCATACAATTGGTGATCGGGCGCTAAGAGTAGCGATGGATGCATTCGAACTCGCAAAAGAAAGTCACGGCAGCTCCGATGGAAATTTCTCCATCACTCATGCTCAACTTATGCATCCTGACGATATTCAAAGATTTTCATCCATCAAGGTTTTCATCGCCTTTCAATATGCATGGATTGAACCTTTCTCCGATTACTTAATGACCGTTGCTCCTTTTATAGATCCAATATTTTCAGAAGACGATCTTTACGATCAAAAGAGCTATTACTATAGAAATACATATCCTGCCCGGTCATCGCAACTTGCTGGTGCAATCCTTGCCGCTGGTAGCGATGCTCCTGTTGAGACTCGTGATCCAAGGCCTTTTCTGAATATTGAGAAAGCAATCACTCGAAAAAATGAATTAACTGGAAGAGTTATGAACCAAACCGAGGCGATAAGTTTATTTGATGCTATCGATGCCTATACAATTAATGGAGCAAAAATGTTGCAACAAGATAAACTAACGGGATCTATCGAAATTGGAAAAAAAGCTGATTTTATAATTCTCAATCAAAACCTTTTGGATCTTGAGAACGACAATAAACTCGATGACATCTCTGAAACAAAAGTCCTATCTACTTGGTTTGATGGTAAGGAAATTTACCTAAAAAACATCAAGTAGTTCCTACTAAACTTTCTAGCTTGAACCCTTTAGCAGCATTGACTTCCTAATTTGCTTGCCAAATTCAGAAAATAGCCTGACTGAAATCTGGTTTTCTGAAAATTTCCATTCAGGATGCCATTGCACACCAACTACCCACCAATTTGCATTCGCAGATGAAAAAGCTTCGATCAATCCGTCCTCTGACCTCGCCTCCGCTGATAAGGATGGTGATAATGTGTCGATACCTTGAGAGTGCAAAGAATTTACATGAAAATTTTCTCTCCCAAAAATTGACTTTAGTTTTGATCCTTTTTTGAGTTTGACAACGTGAGCCGTGTCGTATTGTTCGTCTCGCTTTTGGTTTTTATTCTCCCTGTGATCGAAGAATTCTGATTTATTATGAACTTCTTGGTAAAGAGAGCCTCCCAAAGCAACATTTACCTCTTGAAAGCCCCTGCAAACTGCTAGAATGGGAATCTTTTTTTCCTCACACTTTTTTATAAGTTTCAAACTTAAGTTATCTCGTTGTCGATCCTCTAAAACTTCCGCAGCGTGAGTTGGGCCTCCGTAATGCTTTGGCTCAATATTAGTAGGGCTACCTGTCAGGAAAATGCCATCGACAATATCAACAATAGAGTCACAGTCATAAACGGTCTCCAAGTCAACAATATCAGTACCAGTGCCAAACGATGGCAAAAGAATTGGGATCGCATTCGCACCATGCGCTATCGCATTGATATATTTTTCTCCCGCACCATGAAATTGATTTAAACCAAATTGAATTACATCGCAAACAACACCAATTATCGGAAGTGACTTACCCATAAATTCCATAATACTAACCACTAAATTTATGTACAAATACAAATTAAAAAAAATATAATTTTTAGTGCTGAAACTATTTCCATATGAGAAAATAGAACGCAGGGAAATAACAAGACTTATCTAATGTATAAAGAAAAAACATCAGTACAGTGGAAAGATTTAGATGCCTCCTATCATCTTCATCCATTTACAGATTTTCACGAATATGAAACTTCTAAAGGAAGGATAATAGAAAAATCTGAGCATATTTACATTTATGATACAGACGGAAAGAAGTACTTGGATGCTATGTCTGGACTCTGGTGTTGCAGTTTAGGGTACTCTCAACCTGAAATTGGCAAGGCGGTTATTAATCAATTTAAGCAACTTCCTTATTACAATAATTTTTTTCAATGCAGTAATGCGCCAGCCGTGGAGCTTGCTGAGCGCTTGGTAAATATTGCACCGAAGCAATTTCAAAGAGTTTTTTTTACTAATTCTGGATCAGAGGCAAACGATACCAATATAAGACTCATCAGAAGGTATTGGGATTTAAAAAAACAGCCCAAGAAACGATTTATTATTGCTCGAAAAAATGCGTATCATGGAAGCACAATCGCGGCAGCAAGTTTGGGCGGATTTAATGCAGTCCACAAGCAATTCGAAACGCTGCCATATATCTCACATATTATTGAACCAAATTGGTATACCGAAGGTGGTGACGATACAGCTGATGATTTTGGTCTCAAAGCAGCTAAAGAGCTTGAAAAGCAGATTGATGAATTAGGCGAGGAAAATGTCGCAGCCTTTATTGCAGAACCTATTCAAGGTGCCGGAGGAGTAATTGTTCCACCCAAAACATATTGGCCTGAGGTGCAACGCATCCTAAAAGAGAGAAATATCCTTTTTGTGAGCGATGAGGTTATTTGTGGGTTTGGAAGAACCGGCTCTCTATTTGGCTGTCAGACATATGAAACAGAGCCAGACCTGATAACCTTCGCCAAAGCAGTGACTAATGGATTTCAACCTCTAGGCGGAGTACTAGTCAATGATAGAGTATCAGATGTTATCACCAAAGATGGTGGCGAATTCGGACATGGCTTTACCTACTCTGGCCATCCAATTGCTTGCGCTGCAGCTATCGCGACACTTGAAATTATCGAACACGGAAACTTTATAGATAAGGTTGCTAATGATATCGGTCCATATCTTCAATCAAAGTGGAAAGAGCTGGCAGATCATCCAATCGTGGGTCATGTTCGAGGGATTGGAATGCTGGGATCAATTGAGTTGGTTCGAAATAAAAATACGAAAGAAAGGCTGGAGCCTGATCAAAAGTCAGGTGGGATCTGTAGAGAGTTCTGTATTGAAAATAACTTGATAATGCGTGCCGTTGGAGATTCCATGATTATATCACCGCCCTTTGTCTGTAGTTACAAGGACATTGATTCTTTGATCGAGAAAGCTCGTAAATCGCTTGATCAAACTGCATCGTATTATTCGGTGTAAAACTCACTTTGAGGATATGAAATGAGTGCTGATTGGGGTGTATTTGATTGGGAAGATCCATTTCACTTAAATGATCAATTGACGGAAGAAGAAATCCTGGTCAAGGACACTGCTGCCAGCTATGCCAGCAATAAGTTGGCTCCCCGGGTTATTGACTCATTTCGAAAAGAGCAAACACATAGAGAGATTTTTAATGAAATGGGAGAGCTGGGTCTGCTCGGATCAACGATAGAAGGCTACGGGTGCCCTGGCGTCAGTTATGTGGGTTATGGATTAATCGCGCGAGAAGTTGAAAGAGTGGATTCAGGTTATCGATCAATGATGAGCGTTCAGTCCAGTCTAGTCATGTATCCTATCTCAAATCATGGGTCAGAGGAACAAAAAAACAAGTATCTTCCAAAACTAGCCTCTGGAGAATGGGTTGGTTGTTTTGGCTTAACAGAAGCTGATGCGGGCTCTGATCCTTCAAGTATGAAAACTAGAGCAAAAGCGGTTGCAGGCGGTTACTCAATTAGTGGAAGTAAGATGTGGATTACTAACTCACCGATTGCAGATGTTTTCCTGGTTTGGGCAAAGACTGATGATGGAACCATAAGGGGTTTCATATTAGAAAAGGGTATGGAGGGACTCACAGCACCCTCAATTGAGGGGAAACTGGCTCTTAGAACCTCCATCACTGGGGAAATTGTCATGGATAACGTGTTTGTTAGTGATGAACAATTACTTCCCGAAATTAGTGGCCTGAAAGGGCCCTTCGAATGCTTAAATTCTGCACGATATGGCATCTCCTGGGGTGCCCTCGGGGCCGCAGAGTACTGTTGGCATGCGGCGCGCAAATACACGCTTGAGCGACCACAATTCAACAAACCGCTCGCATCAAATCAACTTATTCAGCTTAAACTAGCAAATATGCAAACTGACATCTCATTGGGTCTTCAAGGCTGCATTAGAGCGGGTCGCTTGAAAGAGGAAGGCAGACTATCGCCAGAATTGATATCGCTCCTTAAGAGAAATAATTGCAGTAAAGCACTTGAAATTGCTAGAAATTCAAGAGATATGCACGGAGGCAACGGAATCTCAGATGAGTACGAAGTGATGCGACATATGATGAATTTGGAGGTTGTGAACACGTATGAAGGGACCTCGGATGTGCATGCTTTGATACTTGGTAGAGCTCAAACTGGACTCCAAGCATTCAGCTGATTCCAAATTTTAATTTTTTCTCTGATATACCAGAAACTCCCTCATTTACCGGATGCCGATTTTACATCCGTTTTTATTATAAAAATGTTAATTTTTTTTAAATTTAGGTGTATGATGAAGGGTTCGCGTGATGAGATAGTGCCACAACCGTCGATTAATGCTGAAATTTAGTCATGAATAAAGGTCAGAATTAAAAAAACGGAACAAATAATAAGTAGTGGCACGCGTCAAATCACAAGCGATAAATTTAACGTTAAATAAACTGTTTTGTAATTTCGGGGGAAATTAAATGAAAATTACACCTTTAACAAAAGCGATTCGTAACACCATCGGTGCAACGATGATTGTTGGGATGCCAACAGTCGGCTTCGCTCAAGACTCAGGAGAGAGCCTTGAAGTAGAAGAAATTGTTGTAACGGGTTCTCGTATTAAAAGAGTTACCGGTAATGAGTCGCAAACTGTACTTACAATCACAGCGGAAGACATGAAGTTAACTGGAGAAGTATCGGTTGCTGACGCACTTAGATCTTCAACTTTAAACTCTCTTGGTTCTTTCAGAGAATCATCTGGAAGTTCCGCGCAATCAAACGCGACATTCAACCTTAGAGGTGCTGGTGCTGCCAGAACTGCTATTCTAATTAATGGCAGAAGAATAGTGGGATCACCCTCTCTTGGCGGTGGCGGATCAGTTAACCTGAACCTCATCCCAATGTCGTTCGTTGACAGAATAGATATCTTAGCCGATGGAGCATCTGCGGTTTATGGATCTGACGCTGTAACTGGTGTTGTCAACGTAATCTTAAAATCAGGCTACGACGGAGTTGAGTTCTCTACTGGGTACGGCGACCGATCAAAGGATAACGGCTCTGAACAGCGATTCTCTTTCTTAACAGGCGCTCAGGGTGATAGAGGTTCTATTACCTTTGGTGTGGAAGCTGATAAGAGAGATCCTGTTTTTGATAGAGATAGAGAATTCACGAAGGCTCGTTACTCTGACTTAGACGGAGACGGATACATTACAGGTTATGCTGAAACTGAGGGTATATCGTTTTACGCAACGTCGATCATCAACCCAAACTATGATCCATCAATTCCTTACAGCGAAGATGATCCTAGCTCTTGGTATGTTCACCCAGGTAACAATTGTGTAGATGATGGAGCGTTCCAAGGACCAATGAAATCTGATCTCGTCTTTGGACCTGATACAGGATTTTATTGTGGATACGCTTACGCAAACGTATCAGCTAACAGAGCTTCTATGGAGCGAGTTAACTCTTACATATCAGCAAATTACGACGTCTCTGAAAACGTCGAAGTGTTTGTTGATGCGGTTGTATCAAATAATGAGTCATTTGGTCGTTATGCGCCGCCAGCTGCGCCTGGAACAATGTTAGCCTCGAATCCAAAAAACCCATATGGCGTGGATGTAAATGGATATTTCCGATGGACTGATATCGGTACGCGAGACAATGTTGTTAACGACACTATGGTAGATGTAAACGTGGGTGTAAATATGGATCTTGCCAACGATATGGCTCTAGAAGCGTACTACACTTACTCAGACTATCGGTCAACATCGATTGGAAAATACTACCTAAGTTATGGTGGATTTGCTGAAAATGTATTGTACGAAGTATCTGATTTAGATACTTACATTGCGAACCTAAAAACTACAACATTGAACGATGATCGTCAGAGAATGCAAAAGGTGTTTGCAGGTCTTCAGTTCGATCTCATGGAAATGGCAGGTGGTACTGCGGTGGGTTATGTGGCTGCGGAAACATTTGACGTAGATTACAGGGCTGACGTTGATGCGCAGTCTGAAGCGGGTCTTGTTGGTGGTTCAGCGGGCAACTCCGCACAAGGTTCGAGAAGTGTTAAAGCTATTTCAGCTGAGGCTATCTTACCTGTCACTGACTTCTTGGAAGTTGACGTTGCAGTTCGTTATGACGACTATGACGATTTCGGTAGCGAAGTGTCGCCAAGAGTCGGTGCAACATTCACGATGATTGATGATCTAACTATTAAGGCATCTTATGGGCAAGGCTTCCGAGCTCCAGACCTGTCTGATCTCTACGGAGCAACTTCTTTCTCTGCAGAAAATGCGGTTGACTATTATGGTTGTTCGTTAGATGGTGTATCGGAAAATGACTGTCCTAACAGACAGTTTGATACCTACATTGGATCAAACCCAAATCTCGATGCAGAGACTTCGGAGACAATGTCTCTAGGTGCTCAGTATACATACGATGATAACTGGGTTGGATCAATCAACTACGTAATATTAGAGCTACAGAGTGCGGTTGAATATGTATCGGCTCAAGACATGTTGAATGTAGACTTTAACACCGGAGGTCAAAATCCACAGGTGATCAGAAATGCAACTGGTTCAGTTGTTGAAATTAGTGCAGGCTACCAAAATGCTGTAAATGATGTACAAAGAAAGTCAGTGGACTTTTCTTTGGATGGAAACATCTACACCTCGGATGAGTATGGATCTTTTGACTTCAGAGGTGAAGCGACTAAATATCTAGAATTCGAAACTGAAGCGCAGTTCGGATCTGGTATATTAGGCGATGCAGTCGATTCGCTTGGATTCCCGGAGTGGCGTTCAAGTGCATTGGTTAGCTGGCAGATGAATAACTGGTCTGCAAACTTCAGTACTTCATACATTGGAGAATCTGAAAGTGCAAGCGGAGAAGTTAAGTGGGATTCTTGGAAAGAGCACAATCTAAATGTTTCTTATGACTTTAATGGCATGGGAGAGTTAACGATTGGTGCAAATAATCTCTTAAACGAAGATCCACTACTTGATGCCTCTGGCTCTATGGCTGACGAGTATCAGTACCCAATTCTTGGTCGTGTAATCTATGTTGGATACACAGTAGAGATGTAAGGTACTTTTTTGAAGTAAGAAAAGAGCCCGCATGTGCGGGCTCTTTTTTTTAGGAGAAATTTATGTCTGACGTATGGGGTAACTATTGGGAGAAGGGACATAGCACCACTTTTGGAGAGTATTACAGTGACGGTTATACGCGAGGCTACATAGCTGAATGGATTAATCAAATAGTCAAAAGTCATCCTGAAAAGCAGCTTAGTATATTAGAAGTTGGATGTGGAAATGCATCACTGCTCCCATGCCTTTATGATTTGAATGTAACAGGAAACTACGTTGGCATTGATGCAGCTAAGATTCAAATTAGTGGATCAGCAATTAAGCGACAAAAAGATACGCTTAAAATAGATATTTTGTCTGAAACACCGGTAGAAGAATTTAAAACTGATCAAAACTTTGACTTAATACTTTCGATATATGGCATTGAATACTCAAAAGTTGATTACTCATTACCCATTTTAAAAAATTGTCTTTCAGCAAAAGGGAATATTTTTTTGCTTATGCACTACGCTGATTCGTATATTTACAGTAAGTCGCAGCAGGCAATTAAAGAATTTGACTTTAAAACCATGGAAAAAGTCATAGCGAAACTTAATACTGTTAACAATGAATTGAATAAGTTTGACGGTAATCCAAAGAAACTTTCCCAATCAAAAAAAGCAGAAAAATCAAGAGAATTTCTGAATAGATTTATATCAAAAATCATGAGTGAGAGCCCTAATCAACGCAACCCCATAATGGTTGATTTTTGTCAAAAGATTTTGCTTTTTTTTAAAAAAATTAGAGATTCTAAGTTGGAAAGAAAGAATCATATTGATTCAATTATGCCAGATTTTATTGCCTCAAGAGAGCGATTCCTTCAAATGGTCAACGTTGCAAAAAATAAAAAAGAAATGGATATTTTTAAAACCAAAATGGAAGCTTCTGGTTTTAAAAATGTTATCATCAATCCTGTGGAAATTGAAAGAGGGCCTGTCGCATGGTCAGTGCAAGCAGATTAGCAAGGAGCATTTTTTGTATTTATATTGTTTTAACAAGTTCTGCAAATGCAAGTGAAGCTAACCAGTGCGTTTCAATTGTTGATGATGTGAAACGACTCTCCTGTTACGACTCACTATTTATTGATGAATCTATTGAACCAAAAGTAATCGAGTTAGACATAATTAAAAAATCTGTTGAAACTTTGAAGAAAACAGAGAGTGAACTTGAAGATGCAACAATTAAAGCTGCGCAAGATGCTTACAATCAAGTCATTGAAGACGCGAAAGCGATGGTTGTCGCAAAAGTTACCGAGGGTAGGAATAAAAAAGTTTACTACTATATGAATAATGATAGGATCTTTCGGAAAAATACAAGTCGATCGGCGACATTTAGAGTGGATGATATCGTTGAGCTAGAAGGTGGTGCACTTGGCGCACAGTTTTTAATCAATCAAAATGGGAAAAGGATTAAAGTTAAGGAAATTAATTCTAAGTAACATTGGGTAAGATCAACCTATCCAATTTGTTTGAGAATCACAATGCGTATCAATTCTCTGTTAGATGTTTACTTGCGAAGTACACTCGAAAGCGTATAGTAAGTTAAAATTGAAATCAGTTGACAAGATTGTTATGTAAAGTAAACTTTACATAACAATATAACTTTAATTTATGGATCCTTCATGACCTCATTAAATAAATTCAAGGCATTTATCACGATCGCCCTTTCATTATTTTTTACAGTTGCAAATGCGAGCCTGCCCTCAGGAGCAAAATCACTTATCGAACTAAGGAAAGACGAGTTTAGCAACATAGAGGTATCCCCGTCAGGAAAATATATCAGTGCGATCATGAGAACAGACGATAGAAATACACTCGTTATATTAGATCGCAAAACAGGTAAACCTATAAAAGGGAAAAGTGTGCGGTATGAAGAAAAAGACAATATGGAGGTCGTTGGTGGCGAGTGGTTGAGCGATGATATTTATCAATATGATGTGACTTTTGAGCGTGGCGACTATAGTCCTTTTTATACTGGCGATATTTTTCTTTTGTACATGAATAAAAAAATTAATCAGAGAATCTGGTCCTATCGTGGCAATTACATGAAAGGAAGAAAAGGTGACAAAATCTTTGGTAACTTAAATGTTATATCTAAATTACCGAAGGATGCCGGACATATATTAGTCTCTATCAGTCCTTATAAACGACAAGATGGAGGTGTCAGGCCAGTGATTTACAAGATGGAACTCTCCTCTGGAGATTTCGATAAGATAACAATTGGACCTGGGAGAGCGGCGAGTATAATTGCAAATTATGATGGATCAATACTTGGAGCGGCTGTCCCCAAGGCCAACTTAGAAGCTGATTTTTACTTCTATAATCGTCAAGATGAGAATCCACAATGGAAATCAGTATCGATCAATTTTCCAGGAAAATTTGCGCCTGAAAGATTTACTAATGACGGGAAATTTGTGTACGGAATGACACAATTGGAAAATAAGGTCAACGCAAATCGTCAATTAATAAAATTAGATATTAATACTGGTAGCTATGAGGTATTCCATGATTTTGGTTTTGTTTCTCAAATAAATGTTGAATATGATAAGAATACAGGTGAGCCAACGGCAGTAACATGGGTTGATGATGGACCAAAAATCAAAATCTTTAAAAATGATCCTGTTGCAAAAATACTGGCGGGGTTTTATAAAAGCTTTCCAGGCTATCTTGTCAGCTTGACTGGTGCCGATAAAAATCAAGAAAACATTACCCTCCATGTCGGATCTCCAGGAATTAGAGGAGAATATTACATTTGGGAAAAAAATGATGGTGGTGCGAGATATTTATTTAGTCAACAAGAAAAAATAGATGCTTTGAATCTGAACTCTTATCAATCAATAAACTATACCGCAAGTGATGGGATAAAAATGCAAGGATGGCTTCTTATGCCAAGATCGGGTAATCCAAAGGCACTTGTAAACTATATCCACGGAGGACCGCATGGTCCGTATGTTGGTTTTTGGTTTGATTGGCGAATGCAAGCTATGGCTGAGATGGGTTATGCTGTTTTTGCTCCCAATTTTAGAGGCTCTGGCGGGTATGGGAATAATTTTGAACGTGCAGGATATACCAAATGGGGTACGCGAATGCTCGATGATATGAGAGAAGGTGCAGAATTTGTTATGGAAAACTTCGATGTAGGAGAGCGCGTGTACACTCTTGGTGGAAGTTATGGCGGATATTCAAGTGCTCAAAATGTTATTCGACACAATGATTTCTATGATTGTAGTGTAGTAATGGCCGGTTTTTTTGAATTCGATGAACTTACTTCCACATGGGATGGAAGAAGAGGCTACATGACTTCTGATTATACTGATACAGCGATGGGGACAGATAAAGAAAAATTAAAAGAGATGTCTCCTATTCACAATGTCGAAAAAATAAGAGTTCCGATGTTAATAACACATGGTAAGGCTGACAGAAGAACACCACTTGCAGGCGCAAAGAAATTTGTGAGTGCACTAGAAAAAACCGATGTTGACTTCGAACACTTTTTCTACGGAAAAGAGGGGCATGGGCTTTATTTTGACAAGAACAGTATGGATCAATTTCAAAAAATTGAAAAATTCCTTACCAAATGTGATAAAAGAAAGCCTTTAAACAAACGTTCTTGATAAGTGTGGGTGTCCTACCGGACAGGAGTATTTTTGCTGATTATTCTACCCCAATTCTCTTGGGAGAATAATTGACCAAAAATAATTGCAAGATAGCCTCTAGAGTTTAGCTCTAGAATTTGTTCATCCGATAGTGATCTCAATCGGCTTTCGTCAATAGAGATAAAATTTGCAAAGGCTTGGTCTTTACCTTCAATTTTTTGGCCAACATGTTTTGTCGTTAATAATTCAAATTCTCTGATTTTATCCATAAAGAGATTTGTTTCTACTTGATCACGTTCATATTTTACGGAAAAATCTACCAACCTCTGAGCCCAATCAGTTAACTTGTCATTTTCAAAAAATTTAAATTCTGGGTCCTCCACAATACCATTTGAAGCTCGATCAACAACTATCGCCACGCGATCAGCCTCGCCTTGCACAGTCGCAATGGGATATCGTCTTAAGTATGCTGGGATGTATATGTCCTTTTCCCATTTACCATCTTTGTCTATAAAAGGATTACTGCCCTCATTCGAGGAGAAAACTGCAATTGGCCCTCCCCGCTCAATATCAGGAAAAACAATTGGATAGAACTTTTGAGCGGTTGGTATCTCTGAGGCAACTAAAGGAATTGAACTAACGGTTTTAGCAAAAGCATACTGATCAGAGGGTGTACGCCATCCTAAATTACCATGTATTCTATGACTCAGATACTCTGGTTTATCGTATAGGAACATGCTCCCTTCAACAGACACCGTGCTCTTTTTATTCGTTTTCTTGGCCATTCTTTAATGACTACTCAAATCCATGGATACAGACTCCATAATATTCTTAAAAATTAGGATATCCAAGTAGTAAGAGTAAAAGACTCCTTTTTGGCCAGAGAAAATATGTAAGTGATTAATAACTATCTAGGAAACCATTACTAAAGTGGGTGGAGGAAAGCCATTGAAATCCGTTCCACAAGTCGTGCAATACGCTCCCAGATTTGGAACAAACAACATGTCACCCGTTTGTGAGTTAATAGGGAGTTTGTGTGTTCCTAAAACATCTATCGAGTCACATGTTGGTCCAGCTAAAACCCAATCTGACAATTCGTCAGTTCTCTGACTGATAACAGTGGTTGGGAAAGACTCCGCCATCTCCATTAAACCGCCGTAAAACCCTGAATCTAAATATATCCACCTTGCATCTTTTCTTGTTGCCACACCTATAATCTTGGTGATCAAACATCCAGCGGATCCGATCATATATCTCCCAGGCTCCGCAACAATATCAATAGAACTGGAGATAGATTCTAAGGCTTTATTGATGTCAAAAGCCAAATCATCAATAGTAGGATCCGTCTCAGATAATTGAATAGGAAACCCACCCCCTATATTAAGTAAGCTTGGCTTCATGCCAACATACTCCAACATCGTAAAAATTTTCTTGGCTCGATTAATACCGTCCAACCAATTTTTTGAGTTAGAGCACTGCGAACCAACGTGGAAAGATACTCCCTCTATCCTTATATGATTCCTAACTGCTGTCTGAATGATCTCATTAACGGCATTACCCTCAGCTCCAAATTTTTTACACAGAGGCCACATTGATCCTTTATTACTTACCGCAATCCTCAAAAATATTTTCGCTGAGCGGTTTATCTGAGCAATTTTTATCACTTCTTCTGGAGTATCAGCGGCAAACCACTCCACTCCATATTTAGATGCTTCCTTTATCGCTTGTGGTGCTTTTATAGGATTCGAAAAAAGAATTGCACTTGGCTCTATATTTAACTTTTTCAAAATTTCTAATTCAACCTGTGAAGCGATTTCAAAATTAACTCCCTCTTTCATTAATACCTTTAGGATTTCTTCGTCAGGATTCGCTTTTACTGCATAGTGAGGCTTTACCGTTGGAAGCGCTTTATGAAATCTTTGCACATTCTTTCTCAAACGCTCTCTCGATAAAACAACGATTGGCTGGTGATAATTTTTTAAATATGGAGCGCACATCGAAACTTGATCTCTCAAATCTCTTTGGATTTCAGACGTCGCAGCCAAAAGACTCGAAGTGTCAATTTGTTTGTGATTTTGTTGCATATGAGTATGTTACTACTTATATTTGTCAATTAGCACTATCATACTTATAATAATGCAATCTATAAATTATCATTTTGTAAACATTTTTTATCAATATGAGAAAAGAAAAAGAACTGATAAATCTTTTAAAAGATAACAGTAGGCAAACAGTATCAGAATTAGCCAAAAAGCTAGGCATCAGTCGAGCTACAGTTCAACATGGAATCGAAAAATTAGAGAACAACGGAATAATTCAAGGGTACACCCTTCGACTTAATCCAAATTTTCATCAACAACAAATAAGTGCGTATATAATGATTTCTATCGTATCTCAACAAACATCTGAAATTGTTAGAAAATTACAGAAAGTACCGCAGCTAGATATGCTTTGTACAATCAGTGGTCAATATGATTTGATGGCGAAAGTAACCGAAGAGACCACTCAAACGCTGGATATGGTAATTGATAAAATTGCGGCGCTTGAGGGCGTAAAACAAACATTAAGTCACATTGTATTGTCACAGAAAAAAAATCGTACAATATAAGTTCTTTGTTAAAAATTATTAGGGGAACATGGTAAAAAATAGTACAGAAATCAAAAGCCCTACCCTTCTGGATGCGCTCTTACCAGTCACTTTTCTCTTGATACTGTTAGTTTCATTCGCATTAGTCTATAAAGATGAGTCAACTCCAAATCAAGTTGCTCTATTGTTCTCGGCAGCTTTTGCCTGCTTTATTGGCATGAAAAACGGCTATACATGGAAGGAAATGGAGCAAGGAATGATTGAAACTATTAAAGTTTCAATGCAAGCGGTTTTAATACTTTTAACCGTGGGATCACTCATTGGTAGCTGGATTATTTCAGGGACCGTACCAAGCATGATTTATTACGGTGTTCAAATTATGTCGCCTGACTATTTTTACATTACCTCCTGCCTTGTCTGCGCATTTCTTGGGCTGAGTATTGGGAGCTCATGGACAGTTGCTGGCACGTTAGGAATTGGTCTGATAGGTATCGCCACTGTTCTCGATGTTTCACTTGCGATTACCGCGGGCGCAATAATTTCAGGTGCATATTTCGGAGATAAATTGTCGCCTTTGTCAGAAACCACTAACTTAGCAGCTGCTGTCACACGAACTGATTTATTTAATCATATTCAACACATGCTTTGGACAACAGTGCCCGCGATCCTTATAACATTGACTGTTTTCTTATTCATCGGTTTAACTGATAATTCGACAATAGTGATTGATGAAATTATCAATCTTCAAAATCAACTGAATCAAAATTTTACCATAAATCCAATAATGCTTGTCCCTTTGCTTGTTTTGTTTTATATGGCAAGGAAAAAAGTTCCTGCATTACTAACACTGCTCGTCGGGACAGGTTTGGGATGTTTATTTGCGTTATTTTTCCAGTTAGAAACAATTTCTGAAACCAAAGCAGTTACAAATCTTAGTTATGTCTCTACGGTATTCAAAGAAATTATGAATGCACTTTTTATCGGATATCAATCATCCACTGGAAACTCAGCCTACGATGCACTCATTAGCAAAGGAGGCATGGTTAATATGATGTCAGTAGTTGGATTAGTAATTACAGCAATGGCATTTGGTGGTGCGATGAACAAAGCAGGGTTACTGGAAAGATTAATTCGAGCACCTCTATCAAGAGTAAAATCGACTGGAGGTTTGATCTCAACAACGGTTGGCACATGCATTGGAACTAATGCGATCGCGTCAGATCAATACCTTTCGATTGTTTTGCCCGGTCAGATGTTGCTTCAACCTTATCAATCAAGAAAAATCAAAACCATAAATTTATCTAGAACCCTAGAAGATGCTGGGACACTGACGTCTGCTTTATTTCCTTGGAACACATGTGGAGCATATATGGCAGGAACGCTGGGTGTAGCAACTCTCACTTATGCGCCATTTGCTATTTTTAATTATTTATGTCCCATACTCGCAATAATTTATGGTATCACGAACTTTTCAGTACCCAACGAAGATTTAAAACCAGAGATGGATAATAATCCTCTAAATGTATGAAACACCAGTCAATTATTGGATTTCTGTATTTAGTTTTAACTAATATAAGTTACAGTCAAATAGATCATGCTTTTGATGGTCAAATTGCACTAAATCACATCAAGAAACAAGTATCACTGGGACCCAGATCTATCACAATGCCTGAAACTAAGGCATTGACACACCAATACATCGTTAACACATTGAGCAAATACACGAATCGTTTGATATCTCAGCCTTTTGAATACAATAAACTTAAGGGAAATAACATTTGGGCTACTTTTCCCAGAGAAAATAAATCAGGTACAGATATGAGATTTATGCTGGGCGCACACTGGGACACGAGACCTCAATCGGAGCTTGACGATAATCAAAAAAATAGAGATGTACCATCTCCTGGAGCAAATGATGGTGGATCAGGTGTGGCTATGCTTCTAGAAATCGCAAGAATCCTCTCAATGAAACCAGCCCCAGTTACTGTTGATCTAATTTTCTTCGACCTCGAAGATCTTGGAAATATAGATGATCTCCCGTTCGCAATTGGCGCTGAACAATTTGTAAAGAAAAATTCATTTTATAAACCAGATAAAGGCATCATTGTAGATATGGTTTGTGATAAAAATTTGGTAATACCAAAAGAACTTTTCTCTAAGAAATATTCGAGAGAACTTCAAAACGAAATTTGGGCTGTCGCAAAAACCTTAGGAGCAACAGTTTTCTCCGATGAGAACGGCACACATATTATTGATGACCATCTGCCATTAATCGAGGCAGGTATGAATGTGGTGAATTTAATACATTATCCATTTCCGAGTTATTGGCATACAACTTATGATACCCCTAAAAATTGCAGCGTTGATTCACTTAGTCAGGTGGGTAACGTGATCTTGACTTTGATTTACAATCAAGACAATACTTGACTATAAAAACTTAACGGAAGAAAAGGCATTTGAGAGCACAAATAAACATCCTACTTTTTAGCGTCCTATTGCTATATTCCTCGCTGGTTATGTCAAACGATAACGACCTAACTAAATCAATCACCTTAGATTATGAAAACAGATTAAAAGCTATATTTGAAGATTTCCATGCGCATCCAGAATTAAGTCTTGCTGAGTTTGAAACCGCAAAAAAAATATCAACCGCATTAAAAAATCATGGATTTACAGTCACTGAGAATGTAGGCGGCACTGGAGTTGTTGCCCTATTGAAAAATGGAAAAGGTCCACTTGTGATGATGAGAGCAGATATGGACGGCTTACCATTAGAGGAGAAAACTGACTTGCCTTATGCATCAAAAGACAAACAGCTAGATCCTGTAACTGGAAATGTATTTCCAGTGATGCATGCGTGTGGTCATGATGTTCATATTACTGCGTTAATAGGAACGGCTAAGCAAATGGTCGATTTAAAAAGTGAATGGAGTGGAACATTAATGCTCATTGCACAACCAGCGGAAGAAAGAGTGCTCGGTGCTAGAAATATGATGAATGACAACTTGTGGGAGCGCTTTGGTAAACCAGATTATGCACTTGCATTTCATGTATCATCGATGCTTCCATCGGGAATTGTAAATGTAGTTGATGGATCTCCTTATGCTGGAGCAGACACAGTTGATATTTACGTTCATGGCATCGGTGCGCACGGGGCTTCGCCTCATGCAGGTAAGGATCCGATTGTACTTGGCAGTCAAATCGTAAACTCGTTACAGACGCTCGTATCGAGAGAGTTACCTCCGAGACAACCTGGCGTGGTTACAGTTGGCGCATTCCATAGTGGAACAAAGCACAATATCATTTCTGATATGGCGCACTTACAGCTTACCGTCAGAAATACCAATGATAAAACACGCGATACACTTTTAAGTGGCATTAAAAGAATTTCAGAAAATCTGGGACGAGCTGCTGGTCTACCAGAGGACAAATTACCTGAGGTAGTAGTTTCTGAGGAATCCACTCCACCAACAATTAACGATACAGAATTAGCAAACAGACTCAAAAACCTGTGGCAAGAAAAAATGGGAATTAACAGGGTAACCTCATACTCGTCAGATGGGATGGGTGCTGAAGACTTTCCTTTTTTCACTCGGGACCCACATATACCAAGCGTCTATTTTGCTGTAGGTGGCACAAACCACGATTATTTTAAAGCAGCTCTTGATGGATCAGGTCCTCCGATACCATCTCATCACAGTCCTATCTTTAAAATTGAGCCAAAACCCTCCATCATCGCGGGTGTTGAAGCGACAGTGCACGCCCTAGTAGCGTTATTATCCTCTGATTGATGACTTAAAGAACAGATTTAAGCGCGGATAAGCAATACTCAATATTTTTTGGATTACTCGCATGGCCCATTAATCCTATCCGCCATACCCGGCCCGCTAAATCGCCGAGGCCTGCTCCTATTTCTAGATTAAAATCATTAAGCAATTTGGATCTTACAATCCCATCATCAACATGATCAGGTATGACTACGGCATTCAATTGAGGTAATCGACAATTAGAATCAACCAAGAAATCAATATCTAAATCGCTCAGTCCTTCTTTTAAAAGCAAGTGATTCTCTCGGTGTCGCTGCCAACTCTGCTCCAATCCTTCTTCATTTACCATCAGTAAGGCTTCATGTAATCCGTAAAGACAATTAACGGGTGCTGTGTGATGATAAGAACGTTTATTATCCCCTGCCCAATAACCCATTATTAAGTTCAAGTCCAAGAACCAACTTTGCACCTTTGAAGTCCTAGATTTTATTTTTTGTGCTGCTCGCTCATTAAAACTTATCGGGGATAATCCGGGAGGTGCTGACAGGCATTTTTGTGTACCTGAATAAATAGCATCAATCTCCCACTCATCAACACGTAACTCACTCCCGACCAAACCAGTTACTGAGTCAACAATGACCATACATCCATGTTCATGAGCTAGTTTTGTTATGTTTTGCACATCTGACTCCACACCAGTCGACGTTTCCGCATGGACGAAAGCAACAATTGATGCATCTGGATGTTCTTTTAAAGCCATTTCGACCTTCTCTAGATCAACAGGACAACCCCACTTATCATTAACCATAATAGCTTCACCACCACACCGCTCGACATTTTCACGCATACGTCCACCAAAAACACCGTTTTGACAAACAATTACCTTATCACCAGACTCAATCAAGTTAGCAAAGCAGCATTCCATTCCAGCAGAACCTGGTGCGGATACCGCGAAAGTCCATTCATTTTTGGTTTGGAAGACATATTGCAACAGCTCTTTAGTCTCATTCATCATTGAGATAAATTCGGGATCCAAATGACCTAAGGTGGGGCTGGCCATTGCACGAAGGACACGATCGCTGACATCTGAGGGGCCAGGACCCATCAATACTCTCTCTGTGGGGTTAAATGATTTTATTTTTAATGCTGGTAGAATCACTGGTCTAAACTTCCATTTAATTTTTTAATTAATCTACATTCTGCTCCTCTGTTTCGACATGATGCCGTCTTTTTAAAACAAAACCAATAAAAATAAAGCAATTTGATTCTTGAGGTGCGATATTGAATTACAATAAATAAAAACAGTCCAAGTAACATAAAACAAAGTATTAATATCTGGAGGTAGTAAAAGAATGTTTAAGAAGATATCGGTAACACTAATAGTCGTTCATGTTCTATTCATAAGTGCAATCTCTCATGCAAAACTTCCAAGAGGAGTTGAGAAGATAACTTCGATAGAGGGAATTACAGAATATCGCCTTAAAAATGGCCTTCAGGTACTTCTATTCCCTGATGTAACGCAAGAAACAATTACAGTAAATGTGACTTACAAAGTAGGATCAAAGCATGAGAATTATGGTGAAACTGGTATGGCTCACTTACTGGAACATCTTGTTTTTAAGGGCACACCGAGACATCCAAACATCCCAAAAGAGTTAACAGATCATGGCGCAGAGCCAAATGGCACGACTTGGACAGATCGAACAAATTATTTTGAGACATTCTCTGCAACCGATGAAAATCTAAACTGGGCATTGGATTTAGAGGCGGACAGGATGGTCAATTCGTTCATAAGAAAAGAAGATTTAGATAGTGAGATGACCGTAGTCAGGAATGAATTAGAAAATGGTGAGAACAGTCCAGTGCGAGTCTTGATCTCCCGAATGCTTGCGGCGAGTTATGACTGGCATAATTACGGTAAAAGTACTATCGGCGCGATATCAGATTTAGAAAATGTTAAAATAGAAAATCTCAAAGCGTTTTACAAGAAATACTACCAACCAGATAATGCAACCCTAATCGTTACTGGGAAAATTGACGAAGATAAGACCATCAAACTGGTCAATAAATATTTTTCAAAGATCAAAAAACCAAAGAGGTCACTGCAAGCCCTTTACACCGAAGAGCCCATTCAAGACGGTGAGAGGCAGGTCACAATTCGAAGAAGTGGCGATGTAAAGGTGGTGGCGAGTATGTATAAAATTCCAGCAGGATTTGATAGTGCATTTCCGTCAGTTACTGTGCTGACCAACATATTAGGAGATCCAACTTCAGGCAGACTCCAAAAAAGTTTGGTAAAGAACAAGTTGGCAGCATTCGCATATGGTTTCAATTTTCAATGGGGTGAGCCCAGTGTGATGACGTTTTTGGCGCAATTGGGTGGAGAAGAAGACATAGAACCAACGAAGAAAAAGCTAATAGAAACTCTTGAGAATGTGTTTGAAACTCCTATTACCGCCGCAGAAGTTTCCAGAGCAAAATCAAAACTATTGAAACAGTACAAACTAAGTTTCAATTCATCTCAAACAATCGCGCTTGAATTATCAGAATGGATTGGGATGGGTGACTGGAGGCTCATGTTTCTAGATAGAGACGGGCTTGAGAAGGTATCTCTCGAATCTGTGCAAGCTGCAGCTGATGAATATTTAGTTAACGATAACAGAACACTGGGACTGTTCATCCCTGAGGAAAATCCCAATCGTGCTGACAGCATTGTCAGACTCAAGCAGGAAGATGTGGCTCTACTAGTTGAAAACTATAAAGGACGCGAAAATATTGATATAGGAGAAAGTTTTGATCCATCGCACGAAAATATTGATCAGAGATCAGTACTAGCGAAGTTAGAATCTGGTGCGTTAATCAATTTTTTGAATAAGAAAACTCGAGGCAAATCAGTAGTAGCCACAATGAATTTCGATATTGGAAATGAGTCTGCTCTTCAGAATAAGTCAGTCGTGGGATCTCTCGCGATGAGTATGATAAGTAGAGGCTCAAAAAACTATTCAAGAGAGGAGCTACAAGAAGAATTCGATAGACTTGAAGCCAGTGTATCAATAGGTGGCGGCGCAACTGGGATCGGCGTAAGCCTTAATACGACAAGAGAAAATCTGGCTGATGTTTTGGATGTTATCGATCATGTAATTAAGAATCCAACTTTTGATAGTAGCGAGCTTGATATGCTCAAAGATGAATTAATTGTAAGCCTGGAACAAGAGAAGCAACAACCAACATCCGTTATTTTTAAAGAGCTCAGGTCGCATTTAAATCCCTACTCCAAAGGACACCCGTACGCATCAATGACCATCGATGAAGAAATCGAACTCATTAGGCAAACCAATGTTTCAGAGTTAAGAGAGTTTTACTATACATTCATGCATTCGAATGCCTTTAATGGTGCGGTAGTTGGAGACTTCGACGAACAAATAATCGCAACAAAACTTAATAAGCTGACTGGCGGATGGGAGACAAAAGTTCCATATCAGAGAATCCAGACCAGAGTTGCAACTAAAGAAACGATTAACAAGTTGATCGATACTCCTGACAAAGCGGGAGCAGCTTTTGGAGCTCTGCATACTTTTGCTCTGCGGGATGATAATCCAGATTACCCAGCACTAATGATGGCTAATCAGATGTTTGGAGGTGGTTTCATAAGTAGCCGGTTAGCAAACCGATTACGACAACAAGATGGGCTTAGTTACGGTGCAAGATCATTCTTAACTGTAGGATCCTTTGATGAAAATGCGACTTTTGGTGCATACGCCATCTGTGCACCCGAAAATCTAGATCGAGTTGAAATAGGCTTCAAGGAAGAGCTCAACCGTGTTTTGCAAGATGGCTTTACACAACAAGAGTTAAACGATGCTCGTAAAGGCGTTCTTGAAAATGCGAAATTAGATAGAGCAAAAGATGGAAGACTCGTCAGAACTCTCAGCAATAATATTGACTTAGAGAGGACCATGATGTGGGATAAAAATTACGAAGATGCATTGAAAAGCCTGACAGTTGAGCAGGTAAATGTAGCATTTAGAAAATATTTCCCGTTAGAAAATTTTTCAATTGTTAAAGCTGGTGATTCTTCAAAACTATGAAACTTGCCTATAGAAATGTTAACGGGTGCTTGATTTTTTACCCGAAAATTTTAACTGAGAAATTTGTATGCTAAATTTGTTCAACATTAGCAACCCCACAGCAGTGTCTTTTATTCGGAAAGTACTCGTATTATTTGTCATCAGCCAAGCTACTAATGCACAAGACAATAACTCAAATATTGAGCAATACTTGGAAGAGATCGATAGGATTGAAGCGACAGAAGGCGCATACTCAGCTGAACTATCGGATGTATTGATGAGTTTGGGAATGTCTTATCAAGAAAAAGTCGATTATGAAAATGCAAACTTGGCATTTCAACGCGGTATGCAGTTGGAAAAAATAAATTACGGGTTGTTTAGCTTAGAACAAACACCCTATTTACGAGAAATTGCAAATAATCATAGATTATTGGGTGACTGGGAACAATCTCAAAAAGCTATAGATCAATTTTATGTAGTTAACGAAAAAAATTTTGGTGAAAAAGATCCCAGGATGATTCCAATAATAGAGTCACTACTAGCGTGGCATGCCGAGTCTTACAATGCTAGGGATCCTAGAGATAGTTTTCCAAGCTTGGCAGCGATGGAGACTTTAGCAAGAAAGATGCATGTAATACTTGACGAGTCAGCTGACTTATCTGACCCGTCAACTCCAGAGAAGTATTTGAACATTGGGAAAATCCAATACATGCTCGCGCGCCATATTAAGGATTTCGGATTACCACAAGAAAGTGGAATGTCAATAACAACAGAAAGATATGGCACAGACCGAAATGCACCTCTGACCTCACATAATTACTATGGCAGAGGCTCCGCCGCTCTTCAAAAAGTTGTCAAATCGGTAATGGAGCAAAAACCACCTATACTTTTAGATCAAATCGAAGCTATAGCAAACCTTGGCGATTGGTACTTAATATTTGGACAATCGGGATCTGCGACGAAGGCATACTCACTGGCAGATGAACTTATATCTTCAGCTTCTGACGCTGAAGAAATGAGAGCTAAGATTTTTGGTGCTGGTAAATTGATAAACTTTGACAACCCAAATAATGAAATACCCTCTGATCAAAATATGAACCTAAACCTAGTTAAAGTGTCAATGACAATATCAAGATCTGGTTCAGCACTTGATATAAATGTAAAAAATGAAGATAAAGTGTTATCTGATGACGAAGAATTGGCATTGCGAAAATATTTTAAAAAGCGAAGATTCAGACCCTCATTTTCAGAGGGTAAAACTCGTTCTATGAACATTGTTCTCCCATATTACCTCCCCAAAATAGAGGCCTAGATGAATAATTTAGAT
>ENA-OSEY01000394-OSEY01000394.1-marine-metagenome-genome-assembly--contig:-NODE-394-length-32430-cov-3.768151_pt1 | contig 32430 bp, 30 predicted proteins | sample MGYA00248465_ERZ534230 | MGnify/ENA primary metagenome ERZ534230 (study PRJEB26409, sample SAMN06344110) | marine metagenome | isolation source: Sea water from surface | place: Atlantic Ocean:Southern... | reverse complement strand
AAAACAACAGACTTTCTGAACTGGGGAACCTGATGTATGAGTCACATTATGGGTTATCAAAACTTTATAAAGTTAGTTGCGAAGAATTAGATTTTTTAGTTGACTTAACTAGAAATCACCAAAAAATTATTGGTTCAAGGATGATGGGAGGTGGATTTGGCGGCTGTACAATAAACTTGATACAAGATGACTTTATAGGCCAATTTGTGGATGAATCTTGTAAAGCTTACTACAGAAAATTTGGAAAAGAGGCTACACCAATCCTTGCAAAACTTGACAATGGCATAACTATAAAAAAGACCTAAAGGCAGAAAGATTGCATAAACTCTGTTTATACAGGTTTAAGGCTAACTGAATATTCGATAATCCTCTTAAGGCACGCTCTAGCAAACAGACTCACCTTTTTTAATAAAATTAGTGTTGAGTTTACCAATGATTATCTGCCTAAGGTCAATATAATAAGATCGTAGTTAATTGATATTTTTATCAATTAACTCAATAAGTTCTTTAAGTTTTTCTTCTGTATTTGTTCCTAATTTGGATTGATCCATTGTGATTTTTTTATTATTCGTAAAAATTTCTAATGCACACATTGCTAAACTATCTTGTTTATCTTTAACTGCATAGCTTTTTTCATATTTTATTATCATCTCGTTAATTTCTTTTGCAGCTTTTCTCAAAACTTCCTCTTGCTCTATATTAACACTCAATGGATAAATCCTATTTCCAATATTTAATTTAATTTTTTGTTTCATTTTAAGAAGAAAGATTTGAGATGCAAAAATCTAAATCCTGAATCATTTTATCAATTCTTTTTTTGACATATTGTTTGCCATCAGATTCTAAAAATTTACCAATCTTTAATGATTGATAATTTAATTTTGAATTTCTTAAATCTTCAACAAGCTTTTCATTTTGATTCTTTAAAAAATCAATTTTATTTTTAATTTCTGAATTTTCTGATTTTAAATTATTGTGTTTTTTTATAAGCGAATTAATTTTATCAAATAAAATTTCAATATTTTGAGTTGAATCTTTCAATTTATTTTTTATATATCTAAATTTAATTTTAGTTGTTATCAAATGCAAGGCTTTAATTGAAAAACTTATTTTTAATATTATTCTTTCTAGGTTTAACCACTGTCAATTCTCAAGTAAATGTGGAAGAAGCAAATCCTCCAGTTAAAATTCCACTCAAGCTTAGTGGAAATTTTGGTGAGTTAAGATCGAGTGGCTTTCATTCGGGAATCGATATAAAAACACTAGGAAAAGAGGGGGTTGAAATCAAGTCAATTGATGAAGGTTATATTTCAAGAATTTCTATTTCTTTAAGTGGTTTTGGAAAAGCTATTTATATTACTCATCCCAATGGGTTCACTTCTGTTTATGCTCATCTCAGTAGGTTTAATGATAACATAGAAAAACTAATACAAGCTTTTCAATATCAAAAAAAATCATTTGTAATTAATCGGTTTTTTAAGAAAGATGAATTTATAATAAGTAAAGACGATGTGATTGGTTATTCAGGGAATACAGGAAGTTCATTTGGACCGCACTTGCATTTTGAAATTAGAAAATCCTCAGAAAATTTACCTATCAACCCTCTTCGTTTTGGGTATCCAATTGAAGATACAATTCCGCCAACAATTAGAGGACTATTTCTCTACAAGATTGGAGATAAGTTTAATAAAAGAAAAAAGATTAATATTAAAAGAATTTCATCAAATACATTCCAAAGTGAACCAATCAAATCAAATGGTAGATTTGGTTTTGGAGTAATATCAGATGATAGACAAAATAAATCTTACAACATTAATGGGACTTATAATTATAAGTTAATAAAAAACGATTCCACTGAATTTGAAATTGAATTTGATAACTTTTCATTTGATGAAAAAGCATTCCAAATGAAGTTAATGGATTATGGATACTATGTAGATGAAAAATCAAGATTAATAAAGATTTTTAGCGATAGTAGATTGAAAACAAACTTTATTAAATCTAAAAATTCAGGGATTATTGATGTCGCTGAAAACGACTCAATAAAAATTAAAATTTTGTTGAGTGATTATTCAAATAATAAAACTCAAGTCAATATAAATTTAATAGGAACAAGCGACAATTTAGACTATTATTATGACGACTTTAGTAATTTCAATTCATTGATAAAAAAATCAGAGGATTTTAGTTTTTACGAAAACGGAGCAGAGGTTAAAATAAAAAAGAACACTTTCAATAATGATACTTTTTTAGATATCAAATATTTAAAAGACACCCTTTTTATAGTTAATCCCAAAGTTTATGCATTTAAAGGAATTGAAATTTCGATGCCTCAAAAGGTTCAAAACTCAAAACAAACTTATATTGCAAATATGGATGATCGGGGAAACAAAATTTTTGCTGGTCGTACAAAAATTAAAAACAACTTTAAGTTTAAAACAAACAATCTTGGAAAGTTTTATGAGGACATTGACTCAATTGCTCCGACCATAAAGCAACTTAACAGAAAAAATAAAATAAGTTTCCAAATAAAAGATGATGAAACCGGAGTAAAAAAATATGATGTTTTTGTCAATGGAAAGTGGCACCTTTTTGAGTATGAGCCAAAAAGAAATGAAATATTTTGTTCACTAAATGGTTTAGAAATTTTTGAAAAGGAAATAAATATCAAAGTTGTTGTTGAGGACTTAGTTGGGAATAGAAAAACACTGAATAAGAGGTTAACACTCTGATAGAATATTTTTTAGACTTTCTGCAGCGTAAATTATTTCATTTTTTGAGTTGAATTTTGAAAACGAAAATCTTATTGAAATTTTTTCCATCTCTTCATCAGTTAATATTTCGGATAACACGTGTGAAGGTTCAGAGGAACCAGATTGGCATGCACTTCCTGAAGAACACGCAATTCCTGCAAGTTCAAGTTTAAAATTAATTAGGTCTTTTTTTTCTTTTGAAATCGGGAAGCGCAAATTTAAAATCGTATAACTTGATTCATTAAAATTACCATTTACCTCTACATTTTCGACTGATTTATGGACTATTTTTAAAAACAATTCCTTAAGAGATTTGACTTTTTTTTGGTCATCCAAAAGATTTTTATAAGCCTCCTCCAGGGCAATTTTTAAACCATGAATATTATGGGTACTTTCTGTTCCTCCTCTTAAGCCACGTTCTTGCTCACCTCCCATGATGAGGGGATGGGCTTTGTTTTTTTCATTAATATATGCAAAACCAACACCTTTTGGACCATGAAATTTATGTGCTGAGCATGTGATGAAGTCGATATTTATCAATGATAAATCTAATGGAAAATGTCCTATGGTTTGGACAGTATCGCTATGAAACATAGCATTGTGACTATGACATATACTACCAATTTTTTTAAGGTCTATCATAGTTCCTATCTCATTGTTTATGTGCATTAAACTTACAAGTGTTTTTTTTGGTTTTAACAAAAGTGATTCAAGTTGATTTAAGTCTGGGTTTCCTTCATGGTCAATATTCAAAAATTCCAACTCAACTTTTTTATCATGACTAAGATTTAAGACTGGGTTTAATACAGCTTTATGTTCAATTTTTGTTGTAATAATTCTCTCAACCCCATGCTCAATACAGGATTTGATAATCATGTTATTTGATTCAGTTCCGCCAGAGGTAAAAAATATCTCTTTTGGTTTTACGTTAAACATATTCGCAATAAATTTTCTGCTAAGTTCAATTATGGTTTTTGAATCTCTTCCAAAAGAATGTGTTGATGATGGATTACCATATGAATTAACCAGAACTGAAGTCATCTCATCAACAACCTTTTGATTTAATTGAGTTGTAGCTGCATTGTCGAGATAAACTTTTTTCATAGAAAGCTGTATCAAAGATATGTGATTTTCACTAGTTTTGAATCAAGACAAATGAAAATAATCTCCAGCATAAATAACATCAAAATCAAGCACCTAAAAAAGCTTAGATCGAGCAACTCGTTTAGAAAAAAAGAAAAAAAGTTCTATGTGGAAGGTTTAAAAGAATTGATGCTTTGTATTAAGTCAGGTTTTATTGTTGATTCAATTTATTGTTCATCTAATATGAATGAAATATTGGATATAAACTCATTAAAAGCAGATTATATAATTGATAATAAAATCATGTCTCAAATAATCATGAGAGAGTCAGAGGGAATCTTTGGAATTTTTAATGAAAAAGTTAATGAAATAAATGCTATTGATTTTTCAAAAGATGAGTTTGTTCTGATACTGGATAGACCAGAAAAGCCTGGAAATGTTGGAGCTATTTTCAGATCTTATGAGGCCTTTGGTTATAGAAACATAATCATTGCTGAAACTAATCTAGATATATACAACCCAATCATCATTAGGTCAAGCCTTGGTGCAGTATTTAAACTTAATGTGTTTAAATTCTCTTTTGAAGAAATAAAGACCCTATTAAAAAAGGAAAAATTCAAGATCATTATCTCAGATGTTGATGCAAAAATCCCCTATAACAAAGTAAACCTTAGGGAAAAAATTGCTCTAGTGATGGGACCTGAAAAATCCAAAGTAAGTAATGATTTTAAAAAAGTGTCAGATTCTGTTATTGGAATTCCCATGTACGGAGATGTTGATTCACTAAACTTGTCAGTTGCAACGTCAATAATTTTAGCAGAGTCAGTTAATCAAAGAAAAATCTCTTAAATTTAAGTAGTGGAATTAGTATCTGAGAAATCTTTCAACAGAAAATTAATTAGTGAGTATAAATCATTATTAAAAGTTAGCTATCAAGATTTATCAAAATCAGATAAGTTATTAATCAGAAAATCCTTAGATCTTGCTGTTAAAGCTCATACAAATCAAACTAGAAAATCAGGAATTCCGTATGTTTTTCATCCCCTATCAGTTGCAAAAATTGTTGCTCAGAAAATTGGTCTGGATGCACAAAGTATCGCATCAGCTCTTTTACATGATGTTGTTGAAGATTCCGAATATGATTTAAATTATATTGAAACAAAATTTGGAAAAAGTATTGCTAAAATAGTTCATGGTTTAACTAAAATCTCTAAACTAAAAAAAGAGAAAATATTATCAATCCAAGCTGAGAATTTTAGAAAAATGTTGTTAACCCTAAATGATGATGTTAGGGTTATTCTTATAAAAATAGCTGACAGGTTACATAACATGAGAACACTTGGCTTTTTATCGGTTGAAAAACAAGCTAAAATTTCATCAGAAACATTATATATATATGCACCCATAGCACACAGAATTGGTTTATTTGAAATCAAGACTGAGTTAGAAGATTTAAGTTTAAAATATCTCGAACCAGAAACTTACCTTCAAATTAAGTCGAGTCTAAGTAAAACTAAAGATGATCAAAATTTATACATTAGAAATTTTGCTAGAAAAATTTCTGATAAATTAAAGTCTGAATCCTTGGATTTTAAGATTAATGGTCGTACAAAGTCAATTTTTTCAATTCGTGAAAAAATGTTGAATAAAAATATTTCAATTGATGAGGTATATGATCGATTCGCTGTAAGAATTATATATAAAGCAAAGCCAAAAGAGGAAAAATTATTAGCATGGAAAATATATTCAATTGTAACAGACGTATATCGTCCAAATCCAACTAGGTTACGAGATTGGATCTCCAACCCAAAATCAAATGGTTATGAGGCATTACACATAACAGTCGTTGGTCCAAGTAAAAGATGGATTGAAGTACAAATAAGATCGGAAAGGATGCATGAAATTGCGGAAAGAGGTTTTGCTGCACATTACAAATACAAACAAGGTGATGAAAAAGAAAGTGGATTAGATTTATGGCTAAATAGACTTCAAAGTGTTTTAGAAAATCCTGACTCAAGTGCAATTGATTTTGTTGAGGATTTTAAATTAAACCTATATTCAAATGAAATTTTTGTTTTTACACCAGAGGGTGATTTAAAATCTCTACCAAAAAATTCTACTGCTTTAGATTTTGCTTTCAATATTCATACTCAACTAGGTTTAAAGACACGTGGAGCCAAGGTTAATGGCAAAATTGTTCCCTTAAACCATAAACTGAAAAGTGGTGATCAAGTTGAGATCATAAAAAGTAATAAATCAAAACCAAATGCAAGCTGGTTAGATTATGTTATCACTTCAATTGCAAAGAAAAGTATTCGATCCTCCCTTAAGGAAAACAAGAGAATAATTGCTGAAGAAGGTAAAGAAATATTAAGAAGAAAATTAAAGCAACTAAAAATCAATTTTGACGAGAATAATATTAACAAACTATGTACCTATTTCAATCTACAAACATCATTGGATTTGTTTTATAGAATTGGAATTGGGTCAATTGATAATTTTGAGTTAAAAAAATATGCTGGTAGTGAAAAGAACAGAATTATCAAATTTTTTAGACGAAAGATAACACCCAAGTTCAAAAAGTCAGAAAATGAGACTATTAATAACAATTATGATCAATTAGTATTTGGAACTGAAGAAGAGAAATTAGATTATACATTGTCAAACTGTTGCAATCCACTTCCTGGTGAAAAAGTTTTTGGGTTTTTGACGGTAAATGAAGGAATAAAAGTTCACAGGACTGATTGTAAAAATGCTGTCAGTCTTAGATCAAATTTTTCATACAGAATACTAGCTGCAAAATGGATAGATTCAACACAGCACGAATTCAGAACGACAATTCAAATAATTGGAATTGATAATGTTGGCGTTTTAAACAAGATCACTACAATTATTTCAAACAGTCTTAACATAAACATGTTAAAGATGTCATTTGATACCGAGGGTGATACTTTCAAAGGTAAAATAACACTTAAAGTTTCCAATAAAAACATACTTGATAAATTAATTAATAGACTGAAAAAAATTCACGGGGTTGATAAAGTTGTTAGGTTTTAAATAATTAATTTTGAATTATGTCTAAAAGTAAAGTAAAATCAAATCAAGAGGTTGTGAAGGATGTATTCACAAAATTTCTTGAAAAAAATTCTCACAGAAAAACACCTGAAAGGTATGCAATCCTGAAAGAGATATATGACTTAGATGATCACTTTGATATTGAATCCCTAAACACGTTAATGATTAAAAAAAAGTATAGAGTTAGTAGAGCTACATTATATAACACAATTGAACTTTTATTAGAGTGTCATTTAGTAAGAAAACATCAATTTGGCTCTAATTTGGCTCATTATGAAAAATCGTATTTTGACAGACAACATGATCATATTATTTTAACAGATTCGGGAAATGTTATAGAATTTTGTGACCCCAGAATTCAAAATATCAAAGAGTCCATTGAAGATATTTTTAATGTGAAGGTTGATAAACACTCTTTATATTTTTACGCAACGAAAAACAAGAAATGAAAATTGATATGATTTTGGGTCTCCAATGGGGAGATGAGGGAAAAGGCAAAATAGTAGATGTTTTAACTAGGAATTATGACATCATAGCCAGATTTCAGGGAGGTCCTAATGCTGGACATACACTAATTTTTGATGGAATTAAACATGTTTTACATACAATACCGTCAGGAATATTCCACAAAAATAAAATTAATGTTGTGGGAAATGGAGTGGTAATTGATCCTGTTATTTTTAAAAATGAAATCGAAAAACTTAAGGCAGTTGGTGTTGACCTTAAAAACAAATTATATATTTCAAAAAAAGCTCATTTAATACTTCCAACACATAGACTAATTGACCAAGCTTCTGAGCTATCTAAAGGATCAAAAAAAATTGGTTCCACATTAAAAGGGATTGGTCCAACATATATGGACAAAACAGGGAGAAACGGATTAAGAATTGGAGATTTAGAAGAGGATGATTGGACTAACAAATACGAAAATCTTAAAAACAAGCACCTAGATTTAATAAAGAATTTTAATGTCCATATAGATTTTGACATAGAAGAATTATCAAACAATTTTTTTGATTCAATTGACTACATAAAAGACATAAAGTTTATTGATAGTGAGCATTTTTTTAACGAAAGTTTAAAAAATGGAAAAAAAATTATTGCGGAAGGAGCTCAAGGATCATTACTGGATATAGATTTTGGAACATATCCTTTTGTAACCTCATCTACAACAACTGCTGCAGGTGCATGCACAGGTTTAGGAATTGCGCCAAACAAAATCAACGAAGTAATTGGTATTTTTAAAGCCTATACAACTAGAGTTGGTAGTGGTCCTTTTCCAACCGAATTACATGATGATATTGGAAAGAAAATTGCACAAGTTGGTAAGGAATTTGGAGCGACAACTGGTCGTCCTAGAAGGTGTGGTTGGCTTGATTTAGTTGCCTTGAAACATTCAATAATTATCAATGGTGTTACAAAGCTTGCAATAATGAAAGGTGATGTACTTTCTGGAATAAAAAAAATCAAAATATGTACGAAATATAAGTATAGAGGAGAACTAATTGATCACCTCCCCTTCTCCCTAGAAAGCAAAAATTTGGAACCAATTTACGAAGTATTTGATGGTTGGGATGATGATATAACTGATTTAAATGATCATAAAAACCTTCCGAATACGTTCATAAATTATATAAACTTTATTGAAAAACAAGTAGGATTAAAGATTAAAATAATTTCTGTTGGACCTGACCGCAAACAAACCATAATTGTTTAAACTAAATATTATATCATTAATAATTTTAATTTTTTCTTCACAAAATTTTTTGGCTCAAGAAAAAAAGATTGAAATAATTAGCGCAAACTCTTTGGATAAAGATGAATTATTATTTCCTGACGCAAATATTCTCAAAGGTTCACCCAACAAGCAAGTCCACTTAAGTCATGATGAAATGGATATTTTCTCAAACAATGCAATTTTTTTTCAGAGAAAAAATAAGTTTATTGCCACGGGAGATGTTTTTTTAAAGCAGGGAGATTCGCTGGAATTAAAATGTGACTCTCTTAACTATGATGGAAAAATAAAAAAATTTTTTAGTTATGGTAAAGTATATTTAATCAATAATAAAACAACATTAAATTCAAATGAACTACTGTACGATAGAAAAAAAAATGTTGCTTCTTTTTTTAATGGTGGAAATATAATTGATAGTCTTACAACGATACAAAGTAAAAAAGGAGATTATCTCTTAGAAATTGATAAATACAAGTTCAGAAATGATATAACAATAACCAACCCCGACTATGTCATTGAATCAGAAAGTCTGGATTACATTGTAGGGGAAGAAAAAACATATTTCCTAGATTCAACCAAAATCACAGGAGATTCCTATGAAATCACATGCAACAGAGGTTTTTATAATGGAAAATTGATGAAGGGCTACTTTTTAGATAATGCAAAAATCGTTTTGAATGAAAGAATAATAAGAGGGGATAGTATTTTTTTTGATGATGACATGAAATATGCTAGTGCTGCAAAAAATATTTCAATTTTTGACAAAAATGAAAAGCTTCAAATTTTGGGTGAATTTGCAGAGGTATTCGAGAAAAAAGATTCTGCTATTGTAACTAAAAATCCTGTTGCAATAAATACATCCGAAATTGATTCACTTTTTATTTCAGCTGACACATTATACTCTGTTGGTGATAGAGAAAATAGAATAATCAAAGGTCTTAATAATGTTAAATTTTTTAAAAAAAATATGAGTGGAAAATCGGATTTTATTCTTATAAATGAAAATAGAGGATTAACAAGGCTAATCAGAAAAGTATTAGAAAAAAAAGAGTTGCAAATTCTGAGTCAAGAACAAATTAATATGCTCAACCCGATTATTTGGGATGGTAACAGTCAAATCAGTGGTGATGAGATAATTTTAAAGGAAAATAATGAAAATAATAAATTAGATTCATTAATAGTGACTAACAACGGTTTTATTGTAGAAAAAGATACCCTTGGCATTGATAATTTCAATCAAATTAAAGGAATTAAAATTTTAGGCAAGTTTTTTAAAGGAAAAATTAAAAGTTTAAAGGTTGATCAAAATGCTGAAATAATTTATCACATGTATGATGATGATAATGACCTTATTGGAGTTGATAAAGCTGTATCTAGCTCTATCATGATTACAATGTCAGAAAATGGGATTGACAAAATTAGATTTATTACGGACCCAGAGGGAATTTTGTATCCAGAAGATTTTTTAGATAAAAACGAAAAATTTTTAGAGGGGTTTATAAATCGGCAAAATGAAAAAATTAATGATAAATTGGATTTGTTTGAATGATGATAGATAATTTTAAAAAATTTCAAGCTCAGACAACTAATCATCCATTAGGAATTGAGGTCATCAAAGCTGAGGGATCATATATTTACGATAGCAAAAAAAAATATCTCGATTTAGTTGCTGGTGTTTCTGTTCAAAACCTTGGACATTGTAATTCTGAATTAAATAAAAGTATTGTAAATCAATTGAAAAAATATTCTCACGTTATGGTTTATGGAGAATTTGTACAAAAGCCATCTCTAAAACTCTGTAAATTACTCAACAAAATACTTCCTAAAAATTTAAACTCTACATATCTGACTAATTCGGGAACTGAGGCAATAGAAGCAGCATTGAAACTAGCTAAAAGAGCAACTGGTAGGTCAAGAATAATCTCAGCTTTGAATTCCTATCATGGTAGCACACATGGTTCAATGAGCGTATCGGGGTTCGAACAACGCAAAAGGGCATACAGGCCACTTCTACCAAATATTGATTTCATAAAATTTAATTGTGAAAGCGATATTAGTAAAATAAATCAGTCTACATCTTGTGTAATTTTAGAAACGATTCAAGGTGGAGCAGGATTTATTGAACCAAAACACAATTTTTTAAAAAAAATATCAAAAAAATGCAAAGAAGTTGGTGCTCTTCTTATTTTAGATGAACTTCAAACTGGTCTAGGAAGAACAGGTAAAATGTTTGCTTTTGAACATTATGAAATAAGTCCTGATATTCTTGTGCTTGGAAAATCTTTGGGTGGAGGTTTCCCAATTGGTGCAATGATTAGTGATAGATCTTTAATGAATAAGCTCAAGAGTAAACCCATTTTAGGACATATAACAACATTCGGAGGTCATCCAGTGATATCACAAGCTGGTTTAACTACATTAAAAATTATTTTGAGAGATAAACTGTTTGAAAAAGCTAAAATTTCAGAGCAAAAATTCAAGCAAAGACTAAAACATCCTGCAATAATAGAAATTAGAGGGAAAGGACTAATGCTGGCATTAATCTTAGAATCTAATGAACTGGCTAAGAAATTGGTTATTAAATCACTTGAAAAAGGTTTGATTTTATTTTGGCTTCTTTATGAGTCAAGAGCTGTAAGAATAACACCTCCACTTAATATTACCGATAAAGAAATCAAAATCTCCACTGATATAATACTCAAAACTCTAGATGAGATTTATAATTAAATGTTAATAAATATTTAATAAAGAAAATCTTTCCTGTTAACGACAGAACATATTGTATATAATTTTGAGTTTTCGATATGGAAAGAGATAGAGATAATTTTAAAAGTCTAGAAAAATTTGAAAAAATGATTCAAGATGACAATCCTGTTTATTTAGATTTAAATGAACTAGAGGAAATCATTATTTATTATTTTCATGATGCAAATTATGAATTAGCTGAAAAGGCAATTGATCTTGCAAATCAAATTTTTCCAAAATCAATAAATATTTCCATATTAAGTTCTGAAATTCTTCTCCAAAAAAGCAAAGAATCTGAAGCTTATGAACTTATAGATGATTGTTTGAACCTAAATTCAGAAAATTGTGATTTGATATTCCAAAAAGCTAAGATCTTAAATAAACTTAAAAAATATAATGACTCAAATAATTTACTTTTGAAGCTTTCTGGTGTTAACGAAACAATTTTTTTAGTTGATGATTTAATGCTTAGAAATTATATGAATTTGGATAAATATTCAAAATCCATTAAGGTTGCCAAAAGGTTAATTTCTCAATTTCCTGACGACAAAAAATATATGGATAAATTGATTTCCTGTTACAGGTTATCGAAAATGGAGAGTAAAGCAATTAGATTCCTTAATAAATTTTTAGAAAAATATCCCTACAACCAAAATGCATGGTTTGAAATTGGAAAGTTATATTTTGAAAGGAAGATGATAAAAGAAAGTATAGCATCTCATGAATTTAGCATTATTTGTAACGAAACATTTTCACCATCATATGTCGAATTGGGAAAAATATACGAATATAAGCTCAATTTTAACAAGGCCATATACTACTATGAAATTTTAAAGAGCCTAGATTCGGTGACATCATTTAGTCTTTACAGACTTTCTGTCTGCTATGAAAAGATTGGTGCATATGACAAAGCAATTAATCATTTGAATGAAATAATTTCAAAAGATCCATTATACGAAAAAGCATGGATTTCAATTGCAAAGCACTATCTAAGAAAAAATGATCACGATAAAGCACTTGAAAACTTAAACAAAGCCCTAAATATTATTGCTAATAATTATTAAGTTAGTCCTATGATTTCAAAATTAGGCAATTCTATAATTATTTTTTTTAAAGGTATGTTAATGGGAATTGCTGATCTAGTGCCAGGAATTTCTGGAGGTACCATAGCCTTCATTACAGGCGTCTATGAAGATTTGATTGAGGCAATAAATAACATAAAACTTAACATATTTGATGGTGGTTTAGCTAATAATTTTAAAAAAAAAAAAATTGATTTTCTTTTAATTTTATTTAGTGGAATTCTATTCAGTATTATCTCGTTCAGTAAATTTTTAGCTTATCTATTGGTTAATTTTAATAATGAGTTAAGATCGTTTTTTCTGGGTCTTGTGTTGTATAGTATAATTATACTCTATAGATCCATTGATAAAAGAAGACTACTAAATATTTCTAACCTGATTTTATTGATTTTTTCAATAATAATTAGTTTTATGATTTTCAACTCTCCATCATTTGATCCAGCAATTACAAATTGGTATATTTTTTTATGTGGAATTATTTGTTCTTTGGCAATGATTCTTCCTGGAATATCAGGGGCTTACATTTTAATTATACTTGGAACATATGAGTTTTTAATAAAAAAAATATCTGATTTCTCAGCAGAGTTAGACTCAATAACTACAATAGTCATATTTGGGTTTGGATTTTTAATTGGTGTTATTATATTCTCAAGAATAATCAAATATTTATTGAAAAGTTTTAAAAAACAAACATTTGTCACTCTTATTGGATTAATAATAGGGTCACTTCCAAAAATATTACCTATCGAGGCTAATGATAATTTAAGTTTTTTTGGAAATTTGAAAGAGTTTTTTTTAAATAACCCATCATCCATATTTTTTATTTTTATTGGAGTTTTAAGTGTCAGTCTTTTTTCTCGGTTAAAAATAAATACTCAATGAAAGATTGGAACAAATCTTTTTTTATCGAAATTTTCCTACATGGACTTGTTATGGGAACCATTAATAAATTACCAGGTATATCAGGTGGTCTTTATGCAATTATTATTGGGTTTTATGATCATTTTATGATATCCTTAAAAAAGATTGGATTTAGAAATTTAATAAAAAATAAAAGTCCAAAAATATTCTTGTCAGAGATTAATGCATTCTTCTTGATGACAATATCATTGGGTATGATAGTCAGCTACTTTACTACATCTAAAATTCTTGATTATTTTTTATATAATTTTCAATTACAAGTTTGGGGTTGTTTTTTTGGGTTAATTCTTGGTTCAGTCTTTTTGCTAATAAGAAAAATAGATAACATTGATAGAACAAAATCATTGATTTTTTTAATGAGTTTGACTCTAGGATTGGTAATTAGTTTTGTCGATCCAATGATTGAAAATAGAAATCTAATTTTTATATTTTTTTGTGGTTATATTAGTATTTGTGGTATTACAATTCCTGGACTTTCTGGCTCTTTTTTACTTATTATTCTTGGAAACTATAAGTTAGTTCTAATTGATTCAGTAAATAATTTTTATAACTTAATTTCAAATTATTTGATTGGGACAAACTTTCCTGTTAGTGAAGTTTTATTACATATATTAATCACTTTTTTCATAGGTTCTGTGATTGGTCTTATTAGTCTGTCAAGATTTTTAAGCTTTATTTCACAAAAATATCCCCGGCATTTAAATTTTATGATAATTGGATTTGTTATTGGTACTTTACCAATTGTTTGGCCCTGGAACCAAGTTAAAAAATTTGAGAATGATTTGCTTGTGATTGAAAACTTAAATTTGATTGATCTATATACCTCATTAATAATTTTAATAGTATTATTTTTAATGATATTTATTGAAAAATATGCCAAAAATAAAAAGATTCGGACTAATCGGTAGAGATATTGAATATTCATTTTCTAAACAATATTTTTCCATAAAATTCAAAAAGGAGAATCTGGATGGCTATCAATATATTAATTGTGATATTAAAAAAGTAGAGGACTTTAAAAAGATTAAATTGAAGGAATTTGATGGATTCAATGTAACAATTCCTTACAAAGAAAAAATTATTAATTTTCTAGATTCATTAGATGAAAATGCAAAAAAAATTGGTGCAGTTAATACAATTAAAATTAAAGATGGAAGGCTTGTTGGCTATAACACTGATTATATTGGGTTTTTGACTTCAATCGACGGCTTTGATTTCAAAAGGGCTGCGATTTTAGGCAGTGGTGGAGCATCTAAAGCTGTTGCTTTTGCACTAAAAAGTAGAAAAATACCATATGTAATTTTTTCTAGAAAATCAGACCCAAAATTTTTAAACTATTCTGATCAAGAAAATTATATCCCAAATTCTGATCTAATAATAAATACAACACCGCTTGGTACTTTTCCAAATACAAATGATTTGCCACCTATAAATTTTGAATTAATATCAAATAAGAGTTTTTGCTATGACTTAATTTATAATCCTATTAAAACAAAATTTTTAATGAGGTCTGAACAAATAGGTGCAACAATAAAAAATGGTCTAAATATGCTTGAAAACCAAGCAGAGGAAAGTTGGAAGTTATGGAACAGTTAATAAAATATTATTAACTTAAAGAAATTTTACTTTCTATAGATGAAGAATTTAAAAAGGAAAAAATTTATAGATTTTAGAGAAAATTTTCAAAAAAAAACAAAACTAATTGAAGATTTAAAAGTTCTAATTTCAAGCGATTTAAATTTAAAAGAGAAAGAAGGTATATTCAATAGCATAAGAAGGAAATGGATTACTTTCGGAAAAGTTCCAAGTCACTTAGCATTTAACCTAAATAATTCTTACAACCATCAAGTAAAACTTTATTATGATTTAGTCTATCTTGACAGAAATTATAAAGAAAAAGATTTGGATAAAAACTTATTAGAGAAGAAAGAATTGATAGTGAAAATTAAAAAATTAAATGATAATGGTAATAAGATTAAAAGCTACAAAGACTCTCTAAAAATAATTAAAAGATGGAATTTTTTGACTGGGCCGACACGGCAAAATTATGAGAGAAAATTAAATGATGAATTTGATCAATATGTTAAAAAAATTAAAGATTCAAAAAAAGAGTACTTAAATAATAAAGAACAGTACGTAAATACATTTATTGAAAGTAAAAAAAGTCTAGCAAAAGAAATGGAATCAATAAACGAGCAAAATTGTAGTGGTAAAACATCCTGGATAAAAAAAATTAGGGAGTTTGAATCATTAAAACAAAAATTTATTGATATTGGTCCAGTTGATCATCAGGAAAACGATGAATTATGGATAAACTTTAAAAAAATAAATAAGAAGTTTTTGCAAGAAAAAAACTCATTTTTTAAGAATTTAAAAAAAGAATATTCTGCTAACATTAAAAATCAAATCGAATTGATCGATGCCTTAAAAGATATACAAGATAAAGAGAAATTAACCAAACACGCAGAGTTACAAGAATTAAAGAAAAAGTTTAATAGTATAGAAAATGTACCCTACAAAAAAAATAAAGAGAATAGAAAAATTTTCTTTGAATTATTAGATCATTGTTACGAAAAGATTGGAGAAAATATTTCCAATAAAAAGATGATTGAAAAAAAGAATTCTGAAAAAATTAAAGGGATAATTAATGAAATTAAACAGAATCTTTCAAAACAAAATATTGATGATGAAATTCAAAAACTTTCGAATATCGAAGTATCAATACCAATTAAGCAATTAAATGAGCTTTCGGTTTTTTTAAGCAAAAAATTTAAAGATGAGGGTCATGTTCAATCAGATATTGATAAGAATATTTCAAAAATAAAATCTAGTTTGATGTCTGATGAGGAAAAAAGCCTGGCAAAAATGAAAATAAAGAAAAAAATTGATGAGATAAAAAAGCAAATTGGTCAACTTGAGAATAATCTAACATTTATAAAAACAGAAAAATCTGACAATTCAATTTTTAATAACGTTCACAATCAGATAGAAAAATTTAATCAGGATTTAATTTTACAAAAGAAAAAATTAAGTCATTTTATTTGATTGAAATATTTCTTTAGACTCTTCCCATATTATTTCTAGCTCATTCTTATCAATCTGACTAATTTTTTGTTTTTTTCTTTTTATAATTTCTTCTAAAATCTTAAATCTACCAATAAACTTTTCAGTTGATTTTTTTAAGCTTAGTTCAGGGTCAATTTTTAAAAATCTAGAATAGTTAATTAGAGTGAAAAGGACATCACCAAATTCATCCTCAATTTTGTTTCTATTTTTATCATTCACTTCTACATTTAACTCTTTCATTTCTTCCTCTAGTTTAGATTTTACTGAATTGATTGAATTCCAATCAAATCCAACACTGGAGGCTTTGTCTTGAGCTCTTTGAGCTTTAAGAATTGTTGGCAACTTTTTAGGTATACCTGAAAGTATACTTTTTTTTGTTTTCTTCGATTTTAAATTTTCCCAATTTAATTTCACTTCTTCCTCGGTCTTAACAACTAGATCACCATAAATATGAGGATGTCTGTAAATTAATTTATCACATAAATCATTAACAACGTCCTTAAAATTAAATTTCTTTTTCTCTGATGCTATTTTAGAATAAAAAACAATGTGTAGCAACAAATCTCCCAGTTCTTCTTTGAGATTTTCAAAGTTTTCACTCTCAATTGCATCAGTTAATTCATATACTTCCTCTATTGTCAAGTTTTTAAGACTTTGAATTGTTTGTTTTCTATCCCACGGGCATTTGGATCTTAAATCATCCATGATATTTAATAACCTTTGTAATTCTTTCATTATAAAAAACTCATTTTATATTGGGTTTCGATTTTACCTTTTTTAATTCGATCTAGTTTATTTTGAATAATTTTTCTTTTAAAACTGGATATTTTATCAGTAAATAAAACTCCATTTATATGGTCATTTTCGTGTAGAATTACTCTTGCTAGTAATCCCTTAAAAATTACAGAATTATGATTGAAATTTTCATCAAGAAATTCAACTTTGATCATATTTGGTCTTTTAATTTCAGCTCTAATCTCAGGAATACTTAAGCAACCCTCATTAAAATAACATTGATCACCATCCATTTCTGTAATCTCAGGATTTATAAATACTTTTTTGGAATTAAGTTTTTCAAAATCAGAAATCTCTTGGTCCTTAGGAAATAATGGATTGGCATCGATTATAAATATTTTTTTATTAACTCCAACCTGAGGCGCGGCCAATCCTACTCCTTCCGCATTATACATAGTTTCCCACATGTTAGAGATTAAACTTTTAATCTCCTTTGAATTTTCCTCAATTGATTTACATTTTTTTCTCAGTATTGGATGTCCATATGCCAAAATTGGTAATATCATTAAAATTTTTTTAGAAATGACTGTAATATTATTGTAGCGCTTATTTTATCAATTAATTTTTTATTTTCTCTTTTTGTTTTTTTTAAATCAGATTTTGCAATTAAAAGTTTTGCTAAACTTGACGTGAATCTTTCATCCTCTCTGAAAATTCCTAGGTTTGGATAATCTAGTTTAATTTTTTTTATAAATAATTTAATTTCACTTTCAAGATTAAATAAATCATTCGTGTTAGTTCTTGGTAAACCAATGACAAATTTCACAATATTCTCATTTTCAGTGATATTTTTTATGTATTGATAAATCTCTTTATTTTCCACTGTCTCTAGTGGAAATGCGATTGATTGATCTTCATCACTAATAGCAAAACCACATCTTTTCTTTCCATAATCTATTGCTAATACCTTACTCATTTGACAAAATTAAATATTTAAGTGTAAGTAATTGATTTTGTATAAATTATATTTGCAAAAAAAAGATGAAAGAACTCATTGACATTGTTTGGAATAATAGGGACCTTTTGAAAGAAAAAAAATATTCAGATGCGGTTAAATCCACACTTGAGAAATTAAACAAAGGAGAAATAAAAGTTGCAGAAAAAATTGATAGTAAATGGATTGTAAATGAGTGGGTTAAAAAGGCTGTAATTTTATTTTTTCCTTTGATGGAGATGAAAACCATCGAGTTAGGCCCATTTGAATTTCATGATAAAATTAAACTTAAAACCAACTACAAAAAACAAGGAGTTCGAGTCGTTCCTCACGCAATCGCAAGATATGGGTCTTTTATTCACAAAGGTGTTGTCTTGATGCCAAGCTATGTGAATATTGGATCAAATATTGGATCAGGAACTATGATTGATACATGGGCTACAGTTGGAAGTTGTGCTCAAATTGGTAAAAATGTACATGTTAGTGGAGGAGTTGGAATCGGCGGTGTTTTAGAACCTGTTCAAGCTGCTCCTGTTATCATTGAAGATGATGTTTTTATTGGATCAAGGTGTATCATTGTAGAGGGTGTAAGGGTTGAGAAACAAGCAGTTTTAGGTGCTAATGTTGTTTTAACAGCATCCACTAAAATTATTGATGTTACGGAAAAAAAGCCGATATTTTATAAAGGCTACATTCCAGAAAACTCAGTTGTAATTCCCGGCTCTGTCACTAAAGATTTTAATGCAGGTCATTACAATGTGCCATGTGCTCTTATTATTGGAAAAAGAAAAGAAAGCACTAATAAAAAAACTTCATTAAATGATGCTTTAAGAGATTATAATGTTTCTGCTTAGTACATTAAAATGGTTACAAAAAAATGTTTAGAAATATTGTCATCAGGGGGGGTTATTATTTACCCAACGGATACTGTATATGGAATAGGTTGTGATGCAACAAATTTGAGTTCAATTTCAAGAATTAATGAGATTAAAAATAGAAAATCTAACACACCTCTGATATGTTTGATGAACGGATTAGAAATGTTAAAAAATTATGTCACCGATTTACCTGATGTATCAAAAAAATATTTGTTAGACTCAAATGAGCCAACAACTGTAATTTTTAACAAGAGTAAGAATATAGATAGTTATCCAACTAGTATTGCTGTAAGAATTCCAAAAAATAAAATCTGTCTTCAACTCATCAATAAACTAAAAAAACCAATTACGTCAACATCAGCTAATTTTTCAGGTGAAAAAATTCCAAAATATTTTAAAGAAATTGATAAAGATTTGTTGAAACTTGTTGATTATAGTATAAATTTTGATGAAAATCAACAAAACAAAGCCTCTAGAATCGTGAGTATTGATGAGATGTCCAATGTAAAAGTAATTAGAAGTTAATGAGTGTGTTAGTAAATAAAGGATTGAATGTAGAAATTATAGATTTAATTTCAAATATATCAACTAAACTAAAAACCAGAACATTCCTTGTTGGTGGATATGTCAGAGACTTGCTTCTTGGAAGAAAAAGTAAGGATATTGATGTTTTGGTAATTGGTGATGGAATATCCTTTGCTAGCGAAGTAAAAAAAAAGTTAGGTTCTAAGGCTAATTTGCAAATCTTCAAAAACTTTGGTACTGCGATGATTGCTTATAATGACCTTGAAATTGAATTTGTTGGATCAAGAAAAGAGAGTTATCAAAAAAGCTCAAGAAATCCAGTGGTATCAATTGGAACTTTTGAGGATGATATTTCAAGAAGAGATTTTACAATTAATTCAATCGCAATTTCTTTAAATGAGGATAGCAAAGGAAAAATAATTGATTTGTTTGATGGTGTCCATGACTTAAAGAAAGGCATAATTAAAACCCCAAAAGATCCCAAAATAACTTTTTATGATGATCCACTAAGAATGATGAGAGCTGTAAGATTTGCATCACAATTAAATTTTGAAATTAAAAATTCAAATATAGAAATTATAAAAAATGAAAAAGAAAGAATTAATATTATTTCAAAGGAAAGAATTCACGAGGAATTAAATAAAATTTTATTATCTCCAAAGCCCTCAATCGGATTTATTTTGTTGATGAAAACTGGCTTACTTGAGATAATATTGCCTGAGCTAATAAAGCTCGAGGGTATTGATGAAATTGAAGGAAAAACTCATAAAGATAACTTCTACCATACACTACAAGTTCTAGATAATATTTGTAAAAATACAAACAACCTATGGTTGAGGTGGGTCGCACTTTTACATGATATTGGTAAACCTAAGACAAAAAGATACAACAAGAAAAAAGGATGGTCATTTCACGGACATGAATATGTTGGATCAAAAATGGTTTTTAAAATTTTTAAAAGACTTAAGCTTCCTCTAAATCATAAATTAGATTATGTAAAAAAGCTAGTGTTGTTGAGCTCTAGACCTGTTATACTTTCTTCAAGCGAGATTACTGATTCAGCAATTAGAAGATTAATTTTTGATGCTGGTGATGATATTGATGACTTGATGACACTTTGTGAAGCAGATATAACCACAAAAAATGCTAAACTTGAGAAAAAATATTTGAATAACTTCAAGGTTGTCAGAGAAAAAATTAAAGATGTCGAGGAAAGAGATAGAATAAGAAACTTTCAACCACCAATATCAGGTAAGTATATCATGGATTATTTTGGTATAAAACCGTGTAAGGAAATTGGTCTTATTAAAGAAAGAATTAAAGAAGCTATTTTAAATGGTGATATTAATAATGATGTGATTCAAGCTAAAGAATTGATGATGATTGTTGGAGAGGGATTAGGATTAAAGAAGTATGAAAAATAAGTATATTATAATTTCTAAAATATCTCTTTTGCTTGTTTTCTTAGTGATTTTTGCTGGATCCACTGTAAGGATGACAGGAAGTGGTATGGGTTGTCCTGATTGGCCAAAATGTTTTGGATATTACATTCCTCCTACCGATGAAACCAAACTAATTTGGAAGCCCAATTCCCACTACAACAAAAATATCATGATATTATATGAAGGTGCCTTTTACAATGCAAAGGTTGAATTTATTTCGAAAGAAAGATTTGAAAAAAATAATTGGGTAAAATATACCAAACATGATTATACGGACTTTAATGTAGTTCATACTTGGTTTGAATATATAAATAGATTACTAGGTGTTTTGGCGGGGTTTTCAGTTCTTCTCATGTTCATTTTTTCCTTTTTCCTTCAAAATAACAAGAAGGTTTTTATCCCACTTAGCTCAATTATATTAATATCAATAGGTCTTCAAGCATGGCTGGGAAAATTAGTTGTTGATTCAAATTTAGCACCTTATAAAATTAGCACTCATTTACTTATGGCTATTATAATAGTTTTATTGATGGTTTATAATATTAAAAAAACTGATGAAATCAAGAATTAATTTCTTTTTAATTATTGCGATCATCCTAATGCTTATACAAATATCATTAGGCATTTCTGTAAGGGAATTTATTGACAATCAAATTGATATTCTTGGCTTTGAAAAAAAAGATTTTTGGCTTAATAAACCCGAATTAAATTTTTATATACACAGAACCTTCTCGCTATTGGTTTTCTTATCCAACTTCTACTTGTTCTTTCTGGCAAAAAAATCTAAAATTGATATGAAATTTATAAAAATGATAAATTTTTTAATATTAATTGAAATTATTATCGGAGCATCTATGTACTACTTTTCTTTTCCAATCTTAACTCAGCCAATTCACTTACTAATCTCAATTTTTATACTAAGCTTACAGTTTTACTGGTTGCTAAAACTCAGAAAACCTTATTGATCCTTAGCATTTCATGATTCTCATAATTTGATATTAAATAATTGAAAGATTTTTCTAGAACCTCTCCCATTGACTTAAGGTTTTTAAATGAATTGTCCTTTGTTAAAAAATAAATTTGTTGAGATAGTTTATTGACTTTTTCATCACTAGAAATTTTATCAAACTTCATTGATTCAATCAAGCTCTCAATCTTATTTTTTGACCCAAGTAACCTTTTAACAACAATTGCTCTCTCCTCAATTTTATATTGATTGATTGACTCCACTAATAATTTATTTTTTACTAAATCAATAATGGGTTCATTATCTTTAAACAGCTGAGGTCTGTACAAACTAAATTCACCCTCATAAGATTGTTGATCAAAATCTATGGCTCTTATCTTGTATATCACTTGATCAAAATCATGAATTGGGACAATTACATAGTTATATGAACGCATATCGCCTAGAAGTCTAATCATGCATCTTTCACTAAATTTCACAAATTCCTTCGCAATCTGTGATTTTTCAGACTCACTGCAAGCTAAGATCTGATTTTTAAAAAAATAATCACCAGGAATTCCTGAAATGTGCTCTTCAATTAATGTTTCATTATAGTATATATAATTCAAGTTATTGGGCGAAGTAATATGTTCTAACTCTAGTCCATATATTCTAGAGGAATCTGCAACTTTTATATAGTAGTATGTAAAATTATCATTGAGCTTATTTTTGACTTTAATCCTAAAGGGATTTGAATTTCCAAAAGTGCAAAAATCAACAGAATCAATTTCTAAATCATCCAAATTTGAAGAACTTCCATCACTATACAATAAGTTATATACCAATTTTAGATTTTGGTCGATTTCTATTCTTTCAGAATCATTATAAAACACTCTATGCCATAATGTATTTTCATCATTTCTGTCAAACAATTCTACAGAGCCAGTATACCTTCGTAAATCTGAGTACTCTATTGGTATTTTTTGAAATCGATTATGTTCTTTAAGGTAATTCTCAAAATTTTTTGAGATCTTGAATGAAGGTTTTTTCTTTGAGATTTTAATTTCCAATTTTATCCAAATTAAAATTGAATCAAATCTATGACATTTAAAATTAAAATTATAGATCTTTGCAGATTGTCATAATTTACTATGGGTTTTAAACTAAAATCAAAATATTCTCCAACAGGTGACCAACCAAATGCAATTGAGAAACTGGTTGATGGTATACAAAAAGGCGAAGTCTACCAAACCTTAGAGGGTGTCACTGGTTCAGGCAAAACTTTTACGGTTGCTAATGTTATAAACAAGTTGAATAAACAAACTCTTGTTTTGGCTCACAACAAGACTCTAGCAGCTCAACTATTTTTGGAATTAAAAGATTATTTTCCGGAAAACCGGGTCGAGTATTTCGTATCCTATTATGATTATTATCAACCTGAAGCATATATTCCTGTTACAAATACATATATTGAAAAAGATCTTTCAATAAATGAAGAAATTGAGAAGATGCGCTTGAGCACAACTTCCAGCCTTCTTTCAGGCAGAAATGATGTAATAGTAGTTGCTTCGGTATCTTGTCTTTATGGAATTGGGAACCCTGCTGATTACAAAAAAAATACGATCACACTAAATAAAAACTCAAATATTTCAAGGACAGATTTATTAAAAAAATTATCTCACTCACTTTACAGTAGAGCTATCGATGAAATTGAGCCAGGAAGTTTTAGAGTTACAGGAGACATTGTCGAAGTATTCTTAAGCTACTCTGATAAAATAATTAGAATAAATTTTTTTGGGGATGAAATTGAATTTATTGAGGAAATCTACTATATGCCAAATAAAATAGTCAAAAGGATTGATGGTGTTAAGATTTTTCCAGCTAATATGTTTTCGACACAAAAGGAAGTTTTGAATAAGGCTATGGATAAAATTAGAATTGATTTAGGAAAACAAGTTTCGTATTTCAAAGAAATTTCAAAAAATTTAGAGGCAAAAAGATTAGAAGAACGAACACTATTTGATCTCGAAATGATGCAGGAATTAGGATACTGTTCAGGAATTGAAAATTACTCTAGGTACATTGACGGAAGAGATCCCGGAACCAGACCGTTTTGTCTTCTCGACTACTTTGATGATGATTTTTTGACAATTATAGATGAGAGCCATGTGACACTTCCCCAAATTAAAGCAATGTACGGTGGTGATAGAAGCAGAAAAGAAAACTTAGTTGAGTATGGTTTTCGACTTCCTGCTGCTATGGATAATAGACCCCTTAAATTTGAAGAATTTGAGATGTTACAAAATCAAATCATCTATGTAAGTGCAACACCGTCAGACTATGAACTTCAAAGAAGTGAAGGTATAGTTGTTGAACAAATTATCAGACCAACTGGTCTTCTAGACCCTGTGATTGAGTTAAAACCGACTAAAAATCAGATTGATGATATACTAGACGAAATTGAAAAAGTTGTAAATAAAAATGAAAGAGTTTTAATCACAACACTAACTAAAAAGATGGCTGAAGAGTTGGTTAAATTTTTTCAAAATTTAGAAATAAAATCAAAATATATCCATAGTGATGTAGATACACTAGAGCGTGTAAAAATTTTAAATGATTTAAGATTGGGTAATTTTGATGTATTAGTAGGTATAAATCTTTTGAGGGAGGGTCTTGACTTGCCTGAGGTATCACTAGTCATAATATTAGATGCGGATAAGGAAGGTTTTTTGAGGAGTAAAAGATCTCTAATTCAGACAATCGGTAGAGCTGCAAGAAATTTAAACGGAAGGGCGATAATGTTTGCAGATCGAATAACTGAAAGCATGAAAAAAACAATTGATGTTACAAATCAAAGGAGGAAAAAACAATTAAAGTATAATAGAGAAAATAATATAACTCCTACACAAATTATAAAGAATATAAATGAAAGTTTTAACTATGAATCTAATGAAACCCAAAAGATAGATGTAGTTGAAAAAAGTTTTGACTTGAATATTTCCGAAAGTGAAAAACAAAAAAGAATTAAATCCTTGAGAAAAGATATGGAAAAAGCTGCTAAGGAATTAAATTTTATTGAAGCAGCAAGGCTGCGGGATATTATGCTAAAGTATAAAAAAAGCGGGTCGTAGACCCGCTTATGTAATATTAACTACTTAATAGTTATTGTCTTTTTCTTATTCTGCAAAATGATTTCCTTCTTTTTAGGAATTGTTATCAAAAGTACTCCATTTTCATACCTTGAACTAATCTTTGATTGATCGACAGAGTCTGGAAGAAAAAAAGACTTTTCAAATGACTTAGTATCAAATTCTAATCTTGAGTAAGTTCTATCCTCAATGGATTTTTTTGATTTTCTAACAACCCTTAAATTATCATTCTCAAGCTCTACAGTAAAATCTTTTTTATCTGAACCAGGTACTGAAAACTCAACAGAAAACTCAGTATCATTTTCAAAAATATTATGTGGAGGGACAATATTATTTGAGACATTAAAAAAATCAAAAATAAAATCATCAAACATTAAGTTATTATTTGTTCTATTTATAATATTCATATTTAAATTTTTAAAATTATTTACGATTACAATAGAACAAATTCTAAACCCAATTGAAATATATGTCATAATGTCATATATATAAATTTTTTTATGCCAGATTGTCTTATTTTAAGACAAAACCTCTTTTATTCGAGTTGTTACTTCTTTAAACTCAATTGCAGAATAAATTTTTAAACCTGAGTTATCAATAATATTTTTCGCTTCTTCAGAATTTGTACCCTCAAGTCTTACGATTATAGGAACATTAATTTTTTCACCTAAATTTTTATAAGCATCGACAATTCCATTAGCAACCCTGTCGCACCTAACAATCCCTCCAAAAATATTAACAAGTATTGCCTTAACCTTTTCGTCCTCTAAAATTAAATTGAAAGCAGTTTCAACTCTTTTTGCATCCGCTGTTCCACCGACATCGAGAAAATTCGCGGGTTCTCCACCAGATTGTTTTATGAGATCCATAGTAGCCATGGCCAATCCAGCTCCATTCACCATACAACCTATGTTTCCATCTAAGTCAACATAATTTAATCCAGCCTCCCTTGCTTTAACATCAACTGGGTTTTCCTCACTATTATCTCTAAAGTCTTCAAATGATTTATGCCTAAATAATGCATTATCGTCAAGCGTCATTTTTGAATCAACAGCTAAGATTTTATTATCCGATGTTTTTAGAACCGGATTGATTTCGACCAGTGAAGCATCAAGCCCACAATAAGCATCATATAATTTTTTGACGAATACTTGCATTGACTTAAAGCTCTCACCCGATAAATTTAAATTAAAGGCAATTTTCCTTAGTTGATTAGGCATAATACCGGCCAAGGGATCAATCAATTCATAAAAAATTAGTTCTGGAGTTTTTTCTGCAACCTGCTCAATATCTACCCCACCCTCTTTTGAATACATGATCATATTACAAGACTCTTTTCTGTTTAAAAGTATTGACATATAATACTCCTGTGTTTCACTGTCGCCAGGATAATAAACATCCTCAGAGATTAATATTTTTTTTACCAATTTACCCTCTTTTGGAGTTTGGGGTGTTTTTAACATCATGCCCAATATACTACTGGCATGGTCATATAATTCTTTATCATTTTTTGCAAGCTTTACTCCACCCCCCTTACCTCTTCCACCTGCATGTATTTGAGCTTTTAAAATTAGCCACTCTGACCCAGTATTTTTTTTAACTTCCTGAGAAACAGATTGTAATTGGTCAATATTTTCAACCACCATTCCTCTTTGGATGGGAACTCCATATGAACTTAACAATTCTTTGGCTTGGTGTTCGTGAAGATTCACAATATAAAATTAATAAAAGAAATTTTTAAAAAGGTTTTTAATCTTGTTACAAATTTAACTTTTAATTGCTTTTTTATTATATAAGGAGATAAAATTTTTTCATTACGATATATTAGTAAAGTTTGCAATGTGAATACAAACTTATTACTTCAAATTGCTGATGAATTTGGTACGCCCACTTATGTTTATGATTCGGAAAAAATCAAAAATCAATATTTAAGACTTAAAAATGCGTTCAAGAAAGTCAAAGACTTACAAATCAACTATGCAGTAAAAGCGTCGTCAAATATATCAATTTTAAGGTTTTTAAATAATTTAGGATCAGGAATTGATGCTGTATCAATACAAGAGGTAAAATTAGCATTAAGTTGTGGTTTCAAGGCTGAAAAAATTATATATACACCAAATGGGGTTTCAATTAAGGAAATTGAAGATGTTTCATCTTTAGGTGTAAAAATCAACATTGATAACCTTTCAATTTTGGAGGAATTTGGAAATAAGAATTCAGGAATTGATGTATGTGTAAGAATTAACCCCCACATACTAGCTGGTGGAAACTCTAAAATATCTGTAGGACATATAGATTCAAAATTTGGCATCAGTATTCACCAAACACCACATTTATTGCGTATTATAAAAAACACAAATATTAAAGTTAACGGAATACACATGCACACAGGTAGCGATATTTTAGACACTAGTGTTTTTTTACAAGCTTCAGAGATCCTTTTTGATTTAGCATCAAAACTTGACTTTCTAGAATTCATTGATTTTGGAAGTGGATTTAAAGTTCCGTATTATCAAGGTGACAGTGAAACAAATATTGAAGAGCTAGGAGATAAGCTGTCCAAAAGATTCAATGAGTTTTGCTCTGCTTATGGTAGAAATTTAAAATTAATATTTGAGCCTGGTAAATACATTATTAGTGAGGCAGGAGTATTTCTATGCCGTGTGAATTCAATTAAACAAACTACCTCTACTGTATTTGCACAAGTTGACTCTGGATTTAACCATCTAATAAGACCAATGATGTACGGAGCAAACCACTCAATTGAAAACATTTCAAACCAAAAGGATGTAGAAAGGTATTATTCGGTTGTTGGTTATATATGTGAGACTGACACTTTTGCAACAAATATTAAATTAAAAAATGTTTCAACAGACGATATTTTGTGTTTTAAAAATGCTGGAGCATATTGTTTTTCAATGAGCAGTAATTACAATTCAAGATACAAACCAGCAGAAGTTATGCTAATTAATAATACATATAAACTTATAAGGGAAAGAGAAAGATTTGAAAATTTACTGACAAATCAGATTGATATTTTTAACTGATCACACCTGAAGCCAAAAGTACGTCATCTTTATACACAGCAACAAATTGACCACTTGTGATGGATTTTTGGTACTCATCAAAAATGAAAAAATATTTGCTTTTTTTTCTTTTAATCTGAACTGATTGCAATGCTTGTCTATACCTAATTCGTGCCTTTAAACCATGAAATTTAGTTATATCATAACCATCATATATATTGTGAAATTGGGATTTTTTAACACTCAATACTTTTCTCATTAAACCTGGGTGATTATCCCCCTCCCCAACATATATAATATTTTTTTTGGTATCTAGTGCTATAACATATAGCGGATCTTTGGTTCCACCAACTGAAATTCCTTTTCTTTGACCAATTGTATAAAAATGAGCTCCAACGTGTGCACCTACAACCTCACCATCATTTTCACTATAAACATATCCATTGGATAACTCATCTAAATCATTAATTTTTTTATTTCTGCTGTAAATGGATAAAGTCTTGGGAACTAAAATAATTTTTCCTGATTTTTTCTTCAGTTTTTGTTGTAAAAATATCGGAAGCTTAACCTTTCCTATAAAGCATAAACCTTGAGAATCTTTTTTATCAGCTGTTACTAAATTATTTTTTTTAGCAATTTCTCTTACCGCTGCTTTATTGAGATTCCCCAAGGGGAATATTATTTTACTAAGTTGGTTTTGATTTAGCTGACACAAAAAATAGGATTGATCCTTTTTTTTATCAAGACCTGAAATCAACTCGAACATATTTCCTTTTTTTCTTACAGAAGCGTAGTGTCCAGTTGCAATATAATCTGCATTAAACTCCAATGCTTTTTTTAAAAATAAATCAAACTTTATCTCCTTATTGCACAAAATATCTGGATTCGGGGTTCTACCAACTTTATATTCACTGAACATGTAATCCACTATTCTTTTTTTGTATTCCTTACTAAAATCTATCACCTGAAAAGGAATCATCAGTTTTTTTGCAACAATCATTGCATCGTAACTATCCTCTAACCACGGGCACTCATCTGAAATGGTAACTGTTTCATCATGCCAGTTTTTCATAAATATTCCTATGACGTCATATCCTTGTTCCTTCAAAAGATAAGCTGCGACACTGGAGTCAACCCCACCAGACATACCAACAACAACTCTAGCTGTTTTATTGGTCATTTTACCTGTTATTTTTTCTCTGATTTTCGGCCTTTTCAGCCATTTCTTGAAGCTTTCTTAACCTTCGCTGGAATCTACCTTCACCTTTTGGTTTCTTTTTATTTTCCTCGATTTTCAATAAAATTTTCTTTTCATCAATAATAAAGTTTTTGATAGCATAAATAATTACTATTGTTAAAAGGTTGGAAATAGTATAATAAAGTGATAATCCACTAGCAAAATTATTAAAGAAAATCATTAAGGTAAATGGCAAAAAATACATTATGAACTTCATGTTTGGCATTCCTGGTTGTGTTGGTTGCATTTGTTGATTACCAGAGACTGATGTGTAGAAAAACATTGTAACACCAGCAAGGATAGGAAATAAACTTACGTGATCCCCATAAAGTGGAATATAAAATGGTAATTCTAGTATCGAGTCGTAAACACTTAAATCATCAGCCCACAGAAATGACTCTCCTCTAAGTGCAAATGCAACAGGAAAGAAACAAAAAAGTGCATAGAAAACTGGTAATTGAATAAACATAGGCAAACAGCCAGACAAGGGATTGGCTCCGGCTTGGTTATAAATTCTCATCGTTTCCTGATTTCTTTTTAAAGGATCATCTTTAAATTTTTCGGTGGCAGCACTAATTTCAGGCCTTAGAATTTTCATTTTTGCTTGAGATAGGTACATCTTATATTGAACTGGTGACATAATCAACCTCGTTAGAATAACCATAATTATAATGGCGATACCAGCTGATAAAAATGAACTTAAAAATTGATATAATGGAAAGAAAATGTTTCTGTTAATCCAACCAAAAATTCCCCAACCAAACCAGATTGACTCAGAGATACCATCTTTATAGTTTTTTAGAACATAGTAATCATTGGGCCCTATGTACCAACCCATTGACTCACTTATCTCATTTGAGCGACTTATGTCTATAGGGATTCTAGTATTAAAAGTTTTAAGATATATTTGTTTACCATCATCATCAACCGAATTACTATATTTTTGAGTGCTGTAATCAAGATCCATATTCGTCGATTTCATATCTACTTCGGATTTTACATCATTGAAAATTAAAATAGAATTGAAAAAATGTTGACTGTATGAGAGCCATTTAACTTCTCCAACTTCATCATCCTCAGAGTAAGCACTCAGGTCTCTTATTTTACCATCTTGATCTTTGTAATTGATGTAAGTGTATCTGTTCTCATAATCTACACTTTTGGATTGCCTTCTTGAATCCAAATCCCAAACTAAGTCCATTTTTCTATTTGTGCCAACAATATTATTTAAACCTTGAGTTTCAATCTCAAAATTCAATAAATAGCCTTGGTTTGGTATTACATACCTATACAATATTTTTCCTCCTAAGTTATTTAGGTATTCAAATTCAACAACTTTACTGTTTTGATTATCAAAAGATTTATAATTAAACATTACAGTATTTGAATCAAAAGGAACTCCATTGATATTGAAAAAACTTAAACCTAGTGACTGATTGTTTTTTAAAAGTCTTACAAGATTTCCAGATGAATCATTGTAATCCTTTAATGTGAGTTCGGAAATTTTGGCCCCCTTATTTGAAAACTTTAGAATCACATTTTCGTTTTCTATAATAAAAGATTCTTCCTCGATTTTTAATATATTCTCTGAAAATTCTGCTTCGTTTGTTCTAGTATCCTGGTTAGCATTAAATGAATCATTTATTGCAATGTTTTCTTTGACCTCTATATCCATTTCTTCCTCTGAAGATGGACTAATAAATAAAAATGAGACAAAAGCTGCCATCAAAAATAAAAAACCTATTAACTGTGAGTAATCTACTTTACTTTCTGCCATATGTTCTTTTTTTATTGGTTGCTGCTTTAATGAATGATTTAAACAGAGGGTGTGGTTTATCTACAGTACTTTGATATTCAGGATGAAATTGTACTCCAATAAACCAACGGTGACTGGGTAATTCAATTATTTCAACTAAATCAGTTTCAGGATTTTTACCACACAAAACCATACCTGATTTAGTTAATGATTCTATATAGTTAAAATTAAGCTCGTACCTGTGTCGATGCCTTTCTTTTATTACATTTTTCTTATAAATATCATGAGTTAATGTTCCTTTAGAAATTTCACATTTCCACGAACCTAATCTCATTGTACCACCTTTTTTTTCAACATTTACTTGATCCTCCATGAGAGAAATTACAGGGTGTTTTGTGTGATAATCCATTTCAGTAGAATTTGCATTTTTTAGACCAATGACATTTCTTGCATACTCAATCACTGCCATTTGCATTCCAAGACAAATTCCAAGAAAAGGAATATCATTAACCCTAGCATATTCAATTGATATTATTTTACCCTCTATACCTCTATCACCAAAGCCCGGTGCGACCAAAACCCCATCTAGGTTTGACATCAGGGATTTTACATTTGTTTTGTTAATTGATTCAGAGTGGATTGGATGTACATTTACTTTTACTGAGTTAACCGAACCAGCATGAATAAAGGATTCCAATATCGATTTATAAGAATCTTGTAATTCGACATACTTTCCTATCAAACCAATACTAACTTCATTTTTAGGATTTTTCAGATTGTAAACAAATTTTTTCCATGATGATAAATCAGCTTTTGTTTTAGATTTAATTTTCAATTTTTTTAACACAACCTTGTCTAATTTTTCTTCTAACATTAACAACGGAACATCATAAATTGTTTTTGCATCAATAGACTCAATAACTGATTTGACATCAACATTACAAAACAATGCAATTTTTTTTCTTAAATCACTGGTTAGCCTATGTTCGGTTCGACAAACAATAATGTCAGCGTTTAAACCACTTTCCATCAATTTTTTTACTGAGTGCTGAGTTGGTTTTGTTTTGATTTCAGCGGCAGCTGATAAATAAGGCAGAAGAGTTAGATGTATAACAAGACTATTTTGTTCTCCAATCTCCCACCTAAATTGTCTTACAGCCTCAATAAATGGGTATGATTCTATATCACCAACGGTTCCACCAAGTTCAGTAATTATAACATCGTATTTTTTTTCGTTTGCTAGACTTTTAATTCGTGATTTTATCTCATTAGTTATGTGAGG
>ENA-OSEY01000393-OSEY01000393.1-marine-metagenome-genome-assembly--contig:-NODE-393-length-32454-cov-3.818482_pt1 | contig 32454 bp, 31 predicted proteins | sample MGYA00248465_ERZ534230 | MGnify/ENA primary metagenome ERZ534230 (study PRJEB26409, sample SAMN06344110) | marine metagenome | isolation source: Sea water from surface | place: Atlantic Ocean:Southern... | reverse complement strand
GGCCTGGGAAGACTCGAACTTCCGACCTCTCGATTATCAGTCGAACGCTCTAACCAAAACTGAGCTACAGGCCCTATTAACGATAGAGCATTCTACCTTTGAATTATGATTTGGACAATTAGTCTAGGATCTTTTAATAGATTTATATAAGGTAAAGTATATGTATCCCAAAGGAATAATAAATATATATTCAATAAATGCTAATAAAGTATTCAGTAAAATACCTGGCGACATATTTAATGTTAGTATTATTGCTATAAAGAAAATACATGAAAAAAAAACGAGCGTGTACACAAATAGTTTTGAAGCATATTCATCAGTTTTGTTCCATGAGGCAGCGATTGACTCAAATACCTTATTATCTTCAAACATGATTTGCGCGCCAAATAGATAAAATCTTGCAGTAAGGTATATTCCTGGGATTATTAAAAGAATAAAACCAAAAGCTGAAACAATTCCAATAATTATATTTGCACCAAATAATGGGAAGAATTTTGATAAGCCTGCCTGCAAGGCATTAATAGGATTAATTGTATTTCCTGAGTCTATGGCCATATAGCTTACCCATAAGCCTCCGATCAATGAAACTTGAAGCACAGTCGACACAATGAACACTAATATAATAGCTGTTGAATTATCACTCAAAAAATTAGCAATATCTTCTGGTTGAGTCACATTGTTTAGTGGAAGAAACATATACGCAGCCAAAGATTCCACAGCAGCAACAGGAAGAACTAGCATTAAGAAGTATTTCCAGTTTGCAAAAGCAAACTCCCAAGCAGTTTTGAATTGATTCATATGAGAATTGTAAAGTAATATATCTACTATGCATAAAAATTTATCAATTACTTTTTTTCTATTAATTTTAATTTCTTGTTCTAACAATAATGAGAATACGACCGAACTAAAATATCCAGAATCCAAAAAAATTGATTTTACTGAGAGCCTTCATGGATATGAGATTAGTGACTCCTATAGATGGTTAGAAGACTTTACAAGTGAAGAATCAATTGACTGGATTGAAAGACAAAATAGCTTTACTAAACAATTTATTAAAAAAAATAAATATAAAAAGGGGCTAGAAAGTTACTTAAATAAAATTTGGGAAAGTGAATCAATATCTATTCCTTATAAGGTAAAAGAAAAAACTTTTTACTATTTTAATGATGGTTCTTTTCAGCAAAGTAAATTAATGGTCAAAGACTGTGAAAGCTGTGATGCAAGAGTATTAATTGATCCTAATCAATTTTCAGATGATGGAACTATATCTCTTGGTGGTACTAGTATAAGCAATGATGCATCTCATATAGCTTATTCAATTTCTGATGGCGGGTCCGACTGGAGGACTTGGAAGATTATGAATATTGAAACAGGTGAAGTATTGGATGATGAACTAAATTGGGCAAAGTTTTCAGGAGCTTCATGGGAAAATGATGACAGCGGCTTTTATTATAGGAAATATGATGAGCCAGATGGCGAGCTTTTAAAAGAGTTAAATGAGTCTCCGAAATTAATGTTTCACAAAATTGGGACAAATCAGTCCGAAGATAAGCTTATTTATGAAAATCCTCAAAATCCTAGATGGGGCTTTGGCATAACTGTAATTAAAGATAGCGATATGAAATTATTATCAATTTCTGAAGGAACTGATGATAGAAATAAAGTTTATTTAAAAATAAATGAAAACAGTGATTTCATTCCTATTATTGACGAACTAATTGGTACTTATAGCTTCATAGACAGTAAAGATAATCTTTTATGGTTCTACACAACTGAAAGCGCTCCAAATGGAAAGATAGTTAATTTAGAAATTAAAAATGGTTCTTTTGTTTGGAATGAAGTTATCCAAGAATCTGAAAATGCTATAAGGTCAGTAAATATTATTAATAATTCATTTGTTATTAATTATTTAGAAGATACTTTTTCACAAATAAGTATTTTTGATCTTAATGGTGAATTTGTTTCAACATTATCTTTACCAAAAAAAGGGACTGTAAGTGGTTTTGGTGGAGACATTGATGATAAGGAATCATATTTTTCAATTACAAATTACATTACGCCAAGAGAAATTTATCAAATAGATTTAACCGATAACTCTTTTAAGTTATTTTGGAATGAAGAATTAGATGGGTATAACTCGAAAGACTATGTTTCAAGTTTACAATTTTATCCATCGAAGGATGGAACAAACATTCCAATTCATATCAGCCATAAAAAAGATTTAGTAATTGACGAAAATACTCCACTACTTATTTATGGCTACGGTGGTTTTAATATTTCAATACTTCCAAATTTTAGTAAAAGCCAGACAGCATGGAAAAATCAAAATGGTGTTTTTGCAGTTGCAAACTTAAGAGGTGGATCAGAATATGGGGATACTTGGCATGAAGCTGGGATGCTTCTTAACAAACAAAACGTTTTTGATGATTTTGCGTATGCAGCAAAATTTTTACATTCTAAAAAAATAGGATCTCCTGAAACAACTGCTATTGATGGAAGGTCTAATGGCGGACTTTTAGTTGCAGCAACTATGTTACAAAATCCAGATTTATTTAAAGTTGCTATTCCTCAAGTTGGAGTTCTAGATATGTTGAGGTTCAATAAGTTTACAATTGGTTGGGCGTGGGAAAGTGATTATGGTTCATCTGAAAAAAAAGATGAATTTGAAAATTTGTTAGCTTATTCGCCGCTACATAATATTAAATCCGATGTTTGTTATCCTACAACACTCATTACAACTGCAAGTCGTGATGATAGAGTTGTGCCATCTCATTCATTTAAATTTGCAGCAAAATTACAGGAATATCAGTCTTGCGATAATCCTATTCTGATAAGAGTTGAAGATAGGGCTGGCCATGGTGCTGGAACCCCAAAAGACAAAAGAATCAATCAAATTTCTGAAATTTATGGCTATGCACTAGATGTTATAAATAATTAAAATATAAAAACTCACAAACTGTATATTAAAAAAATAGAAATTTATATAAAATAATTTAAATGCAAAGGGGTGGCTTTATTTGCCTGAGATCTTTTGAAACTCTTTGAACCTGATCAACACAATAGTTGCGGAGGAATTGCATATGTACATCAGAAAAAAAAATCTATACTTAATACCATTACTTTTTTCATTATTTATCTTTTCACAAGACATAGAAGAAATTATTGTTAAAGGTGAATATAGAGAAAAATCTGTCAGTGAAGAAGATTCAAGTATTTTAATAATTCAATCGGAAAAAATTAACTCACAAGCTATAAAACATTTTCAACAACTTTCATATCTTGTACCAAATCTAAATTATGCTGCATCAGACTCAAGAGCAAGATATTTTCAAATTCGAGGGATAGGAGAAAGATCTGGTTATCAAGGTACACCAAATTCTTCTGTTGGATTTCTTATTGATGATATCGACTACTCAGGTCAAGGTGGAATTGCAACTTTATTTGACGTTGAACAAGTAGAAGTCTTTCGAGGGCCTCAAGGATCAAGAACAGGCGCAAATGCTCTAGCAGGTTTAATTTATATAAAAACCAAAGATCCTACTGAACAATTTGAAGGGCTTTCTGAAATAACAATCGGAGATTATGGTACACAAAATTTAGGTATTGCATTCGGTGGCCCAACTAAAAATGAAAAAGTTAAATATCGATTAGTAGTTAGAACTGATTATGCGGATGGGTTTAGAAAAAATATTTTTTTAAATCAATCAGATACATCAAAAAAAGATGAACTGACAATAAGATATAAATTAAATTGGGATATTAGCGAAACAACAGATGTTAATTTTCTTCTTTCAAAAGTTGATATGGATGATCCTGCAGATATATGGACAATTGATGGAAGTTTAAATACTTTATCAGATCGTCCAGGAATGGATTCGCAAGAAACAGATTCAGTTGGAATAAAACTTTTAAAGAATTTTAATCATTTTGATTTACAAAGTTTTACAAGCTTTACCAAAACCGATGTAGTTTTTAGTTATGATGCAGATTGGGGCAATCCTGACTCTCACTTTCCATATATTTATGACTACTTTTCTGAAACATTTAGAAAAAGAGATACTTTTAGTCAAGAAATACGGTTTTTATCAAACAACATAAATTTTTCAGAAGAAAATCCATTTGAATGGATATTTGGTTTTCATTTAAGTGAATTAGAGGAAACAAACTTGACTAGAGATGATGGAGCTTATGGCGACCCTTCAGATCCTTTCGGCCCATATGTCAGTGAATCAATAATCTTAAGAAACTATGAAGCTGAGAACTTTTCATTATTTGGAAATATTGATTACTTTATATCAGATAACTTAAAGCTAGCACTTGGATTGAGATGGGAAAATTGGAATTCAAAATATAATGATTCAAATAATGAGTCTTTTAATCCGTCAGATAATATGAATGGAGGAAAGTTATCACTAATTAAATACAAAGATAAATCAAATATTTATTTTGCAATTGCAAGAGGATACAAACAGGGTGGTTTTAATTTAGGTCTTGATGCGACAGATAATTCAATAAGAGAGTCGCTAATATTTGATCCTGAGTTTTTAACTAATTACGAAATTGGTTTAACTTCCAATAGCACTAATTCAAATTTTAATTATTCAGCAGTACTATTTTATTCTAAAAGAGAGGATCAACAGGTTTTAATTTCTAAGCAAGTTGATCCAACCGATCCTAATACCTTTTCGTATTTAACACAAAATGCTGCCCAAGGAGAAAATTTTGGACTTGAACTGAGCTCAAACTACTTCGTTAGTGATAATTTAAATTTATATGCTAATGTCGGTTTATTAAAGACAAAGATTAAAAATTGGGAGTCTAGACCTGACTTAGAAAATAGATCACAAGCACATGCGCCTGAAAGAACATACGCTGTTGGAATTAATCTAAATTTAAAAAATAATTTTTATCTAAAGATGGATATAACTGGAAAAAGTAGTTTTTATTATTCAGACTCACACAATAACAAATCTCAAAGTTATCAACTTGCTAACCTGCTGATTGGTTATTCAAATAAGAAATTCTCTGGAGATATTTGGGTAAGAAATTTATTTGATGAATACTACTCAACAAGAGGATTTTTCTTTGGAAATGAGGCACCTAATTTTGAAGATACATTATATAGAAGACAAGGAGATCCAAAAAATATTGGCCTCTCTTTAAGATATAATTTTTAAAATTCAATGTTCATTCTATTTCTTGAAATTTTTGCTGTTTTTAGTGCAATCTTATATTTAATTCTTGCAGCAAAAGAAGACATAAAATGCTGGTATGCGGCATTATTTAGTTCAGCACTCTACATGTATATTATGTATACAGCCGGATTAATTATGGAGTCATTTTTGCAAATATTTTATATCTGTATGGCCATTTATGGATGGTATATATGGAGTAATAAAATTAATGAGGAACAAGAATTAAAAATTACAAGTTGGAAGAAGCAATATCATGTTTATGCAATAATAATCGTAACACTGCTTGCCATAATTTCAGGATTTTTCTTAGAAAAATATACACAAGCTGCATTACCTTTCTTGGATGCTTTTACAACTTGGGGTGCAATTATTACAACTTATATGGTTGCAAAAAAAATTATTGAAAACTGGATATATTGGTTTGTAATAGATTCAATATCAATTTACTTATTTATCTCAAGAGAGTTATATTTAACGTCATTACTTTTCTTTATATATTTAATAATAATAATATTTGGTTACAGATCTTGGATGAAAAAATTAAACTCTAACGAAATAAATATTTTCTAATAGATCTTTGATGAAAAAAATTATAAAAGAACAAAAATTATTTAGTGAGCTATAGATAGTTAATTTTAATAATGAAAAAAAATATTTCAGAAATTTTTTCAAAAACTAATCACAAAATTAGTAAATTAAAATTAATAAGAAATGGAGAAACTTCTTATACCTATTTTGGATATTTTAATAATAAAAAATCAATATTTAAAATACTGAAAAAAAGTATTAATAAGAATTTAGAAAATAAATTTTATTTTGAAAAAATCTCTCGTCAGATAGTAAAAGAAAATTTACTCCCAAAAATTATTTACAGTGATAATAAAAATAGTTTATATGTTTACGAATATTTTGATGGCAAAGAACTTAAAACTTTGAATAAAGAATTAATAATTAAGACTGGTTCAAAGCTAAAGAAATTACATTCATTAGACCTTGATAAAAATTTAAAGTCATTTGATTCACAAATTAATTTATATATTAAGGAGATTAAGAAAAATAAAAATAATAAAATTCTTAAAGAGGGCATTAAGCATTTCACAAAATTAAGAGACAAGAATTTTGATAATGTCGTTTCTCATAATGATCTAAATAATTCAAATATACTTTTTAATAATTATGAAGTTAGGTTTATTGATTATGACTATCTATCTATTAATGATAGATTTTGTGATCTTGCTAGAATATGTAGCTCATATAAATTTTCAAAAACAGATATTGAAGTATTTTTAGAATCATACGGACTAGATTGTAGTAAAAATAATCTTGACATACTTAAAAGTTGGCAATTAATGAATTCATATACTGATGTAATTTGGTTTTATTTCATAAAGGAAAGTGATTTAAACTTTTTTAGTCAAAATCAAATGGTAGCAAAAGCAAAAAAATTAATTAAGCAACAAAAGCAATAAGCAATGTAAGTACCAAAATAGCAAATGGTATTAATTTATCAATTTTCATAATTAGATCCTTCATTTCCCAAGAAAAGTTATTTAATTTAATATAATTTGAATTTATACCCTCATTTTTGTCCGAAAAACCTTCAAATTGGGTATTTTTCACTTCAAGCACACTTAAATCTGTGCGATCTGAAGATTTATCTATATTATTAGTGATATTTGCTTCAAAAGCTGCATTTTTTGATAATAAATCAAGTTCTGCAAGTATCTCATCTCTTTTTTTTCTAGCAATATCTATATTTTTTGTTTCTAAAGACTTTTTAATGAAATCCTTACCTATTATGTTGGACAAATTTTTAGATAATCTTTTCTGAATGAAGAATATATCTTTGTTTTTTCCCCTTAAAACAAGGTATTTATTGTCATTATTATTCATAATGTACCCATGATAATATCTTAAAATTTAACAAGAATCAAATATTTGTACTCATAAATTACTTATTTTGTACGCATATTTACAAGAATTTGTTAAATGTACCCATATTTTCTATCTTTACACTCTTTTTATCTTAGAAACTATGTCTTTTGTTTGTTCATCAAGATTATTTTGTATGCTCTCTACTAATAATGACGCAACGAATGACATTTCTGCAAGTGGTTCAACTGCATTTGAATTATGACTCACTGCTTCTGATAGACTAACTAATCCCTCAGACATATATTCCATTTTTTTTATACTATCTTTTTCTCTTTTGGCTCGATTAAAGCTTCTAACCGCATCTTTTGATTTAGTGCTTGCCCTATTAGATTCAGATATGACCTTATTTTTATATCTATTTGCTGCCGCTGCTCTTATAACCCATCTCAACATAATTAATACCCTCCTATTTAAGATTAAGACTTGTTAACTATCTTTTTATATTAATTTAGATGTTTTTTCAAAAATATTCATTTAATATTGTCACTTAGATTATTTTAATGGGGAGTAATAAATGAAAATTCTATGTGTTTTATACGATGATCCTATAACAGGGATGCCTGAAAGTTATGCAAGGGACGATCTACCAAAATTAAATAAATATCCTGATGGCATGTCTTTGCCCTCGCCAAGCGCAGTTGATTTTACGCCAGGTGAATTACTTGGATGTGTTTCAGGAGAACTTGGATTACGAAAATTTTTAGAGGAAGCTGGACATACATTAGTTGTAACTTCAGATAAAGATGGTGACGGTTGTGTTGCAGATAAAGAATTAGTTGATGCAGATATTGTTATCTCTCAGCCATTTTTTCCATATTATCTTACTAGAGAAAAAATGGAATCAGCTCCAAATTTAAAGATGGCCATTACAGCCGGTATTGGATCAGATCACGTAGACTTACAAGCAGCAATGGACAATAACGTGGATGTTGTTGAAGTAACTTATTGCAATTCAAGATCTGTTGCTGAGCATATTGTAATGATGATTCTTTCCCTAGTTCGAGATTATCACAACCAACATAGAATTGTTAAAGAGGGTGGATGGAATATAGCTGATGCAGTTCAACGATCATATGATGTAGAAGGCATGCATGTTGGAACAGTTGCAGCAGGTAGAATTGGTTTAGATGCACTTAGAAAAATGAAACCATTTGATGTTCATCTTCATTATTTTGATATTCATAAATTGCCTGATGAAGTCGAAGAGGAACTGAATCTTACATATCATGACTCAGTTGAATCTTTAGTATCAGTGTGCGACGTCGTTACAATAAACTGTCCTTTGCATCCTAAAACTGAACATCTATTTGATGACGAAATGATTGGAAAAATGAAGCGTGGTGCTTATATTGTCAACACTGCTAGAGGAAAAATATGTGACAAAGATGCTATTGCAAGAGCTTTAGAATCTGGACAACTTAGTGGGTATGCTGGTGATGTTTGGTTCCCACAGCCTGCACCAAATGATCATGTTTGGAGAACAATGCCTCATCATGGAATGACTCCACATACCTCTGGAACATCTCTTTCAGCTCAAGCAAGATATGCAGCCGGTGTAAGAGAAATTCTAGAATGTTTCTTTGAAGGTAAACCTATAAGAGAACCTTATTTAATTGTTCAAAATGGTGATTTAGCTGGTATGGGAGCTCATTCATACACTAAAGGCACAGCAACAGACGGGTCTGAAGAAGCAGCAAAATATCAGAAATAATTTTATCAACTATAAGAGTTCGGCAAGAATAAAATCTTGTCGCACTCTTTTTTAATTAGCTATCAAACAATTATAATTATTTTATGAAGCTTACTTATTGGCAATTAAATTTATTAATACTTTTTATACTTCTTTCTATTTGGTTTTTAGTTTCTTTTGGATTTGGAATAATTTGGTCAGAAAATCTAGATCAAATAAAATTTGGAGGATTTAAGTTAGGTTTTTGGTTTGCTCAGCAGGGCAGCATTTATTTTTTCGTAATAATAATTTTTATCTATATTTTTCTTATGAATAAACTTGATAAAAAATTCTATTCTAATCATCAAGAAAAAGACAAGGATAAGGATTGAGTTTACAAGCTTTAACATACCTATTTGTAGGACTCTCATTTACTATTTATATTGCTATTGCAATATGGTCAAGAGCAAAATCTACAAATGATTTTTATATTGCTGGCAAAGAAGTAAATCCAGTTGCTAACGGTATGGCAACTGCTGCTGACTGGATGTCTGCTGCTTCATTCATATCCATGGCCGGCTTGATAGCATTTCTTGGTAAGGATGGATCAGTTTACTTAATGGGGTGGACAGGTGGATATGTTCTTTTAGCTCTATTGCTAGCACCGTATTTAAGAAAATTTGGAAAATATACTGTACCTGATTTTATTGGAACTCGATATTATTCTAAAGCTGCAAGATTGGTTGCTATTATTTGTTTGATTTTTATCTCATTTACTTATGTCGCTGGTCAAATGCGTGGAGTAGGAATTGTATTTTCAAGATTTTTAGAAGTTGATATCAATGTGGGGGTTGTCATTGGAATGCTAATTGTATTTTTTTATGCAGTTTTAGGTGGCATGAAAGGTATTACTTATACTCAAGTTGCTCAATATTGCGTACTAATTTTTGCATATTTAGTTCCAGCAATTTTTATATCGATTCTAGTTACAAATAATCCTATTCCGCAACTAGGTTTTGGTGATCAGATATCTGGTACATCAACTTATCTTCTTGACAGGCTTGATCAGATCTCTGAAGAACTTGGTTTTACTGCTTATACTGAAAACTCAAAAACTAACATTGATATATTCTTTATAACAGCTGCATTAATGTTTGGAACAGCCGGATTACCTCATGTAATTGTAAGATTTTTTACTGTTCCTAAAGTAAGTGACGCAAGGAAGTCCGCTGGATATGCACTAATATTTATTGCCCTTTTATATACTACTGCTCCTGCGGTAAGTGCTTTTGCAAAGATGAATTTTATTGATTCAGTTCAAGAAGTTGAATACGAATCTGCGCCAAATTGGTTTAAAAATTGGGAGGACATTGGTCTTATTGCCTGGAAGGACAAAAATGAAGATGGAGTAATAGATTATTATCCTGGTAATGCTCTTAAAGGAGTTAAACCAAAATATACGAATGAAAGAGGTAAGTATAATGAGAGAGTTGTTTCAAATGATATAGATAGCTCAAATTTAAATGAAGTTTATATCGACAACGATATTATGGTTTTAGCAAATCCGGAGATTGCAAAATTACCAAATTGGGTCATTGCTCTTGTTGCGGCTGGGGCCCTAGCAGCAGCGCTGTCTACTGCTGCAGGTTTGTTACTTGTGATTTCAGCTTCAATTTCACATGACTTATTAAAAAAAATGGTCATGCCAAAAATAACTGAAAAACAAGAATTATTATTTGCAAGATGTTCTGCGGCAATTGCAATTTTTATTGCTGGTCTCTTTGGAATATATCCTCCAGGATTTGTAGCTCAGGTTGTTGCATTTGCTTTTGGTTTAGCGGCTTCAACCATCTTTCCAGTTTTATTTATGGGAATTTTTTATAAAAGATTAAATAAACAGGGTGCAATAGCAGGCATGCTTTCAGGATTAATTTCAACATCGAGCTATATAATTTACTTTAAATTTATTAGTCCAGATTTAAATAACTCAAATAATTGGTTATTTGGAATATCTCCCGAAGGATTTGGATTTTTAGGAATGATAATTAACTTTACTATTGCATTAATTGTTTCAAATTTTTATAGTAAACCACCTAACGAAATCTATCAGATGATAGATGATATAAGAAAACCTTAAAAATATGAAAAAAACTGTTGCCATTATTGGTTCTTCCGGTGCTATAGGAAGTGCATTTTGTAAAAGCTTGCTGTCAGATCATTCAATAGAAAAAATATACAAGTTTGCAAGAAATAATATTGATAAAGATTCTGATAATGAAATAAATATTTCTATCGATATAGAAGATGAGGACTCTATAAAAAAAGCTATTGAAGAATTACCCGAAAATACTAGATTTGATTTAATTTTTGTAGCAACAGGAATATTGCACAATGATGATAATATTTTCCCTGAAAAAAGCATCAAAGATATTAGCATTGATAAATTAAAAAAAGTTTTTATGGTAAATACTTTTGGCCCAACATTATTAGGTAAATATTTTATCCCGCTTCTAAATAGAGAAAAAAGTGTATTTGCTTTCCTCAGTGCTAGAGTGGGGAGTATATCTGATAATGTTTTAGGTGGTTGGTACTCATATAGAGCAAGTAAAACTGCTCTTAATCAAATAATAAAAAATTTTAGTATTGAAGTTAAAAGATCAAATCAAAATGCTATTTTTGTTGGCCTTCAACCAGGCACAGTTAAAAGTTATCTTAGCAAGCCCTTTGAAAAAAATGTAAAGCCCGAGAATCTTTTTACACCGGAATATAGTTCTGAAAAAATGCTAGAAGTAATCAATTCTTTAAAGATAGAAGATTCCGGTAAAATTTTCTCCTGGGATGGAGAAGAAATTCAGCCATAAAAAAACCCAGCACAAGGCTGGGTTTTCTGAATAAATAAAATTTATTCTGAGTCGCTGACCGCTGCTACATAAATAGCTAAACCAAATGCGATTTTGTTTAGAAAATCAGCAAGGTTATAGATCAAGTTAGCATTAGCCATATCAGCTCCTGGACCAGTAGCTAGCCAATATCCAATTGGATAAATAGCCCAACCAACTGTAACAATTAATCTAATTGTTCCAAATGCGCTTTGGGCTGCAGCATTTCCACTTGAAGCATTAAGTTTTCCAGCTTCACCAGAAAATATTTCATAGATAATGTACAACCAAGCTAGTGTTGCTATAACACCACAAATCACTGGATCAAATCCAGTTTCACCCATGAAACCACCTACTAACATCACTAATGATGCACCAAGAAGTTTCCAGAATAGACCTGAGCCAACATTTGTACACACTTTAAGTATCAAGTAGAACTCAATAATTTGAAGTGGTACAGTTATTAACCAGTCAATATATCTATATACAGTAGGTGATGTTTGTGTTTCAACCCAAACGCCTCTCATATATAGGTAATGCCAGAAAGCAATACCAGTAACTAAGGCAGCAACTGATAATGATGTTTTCCATTTACCATGAACTCTGTCTCTTTCTACTAAGAAGAAAACAGTCGACGCTAACATTGCAGCTGTTACCAGCCAGAATGATATGCCAGTCATGTCATTTACATCAAGATCGGCTGCAAAAACAGGCAGTGCTAAAGCACCAACCATTGTTAATAAAAGTTTCATATATAACTCCTTATATAAGTAAGTAGGAGTAAAATTACTCCCCCCCGTAATATACAAGCCTTTATCATACAAAAATCTTAAAAATCTATCAAATTTAACTTAATATTTAAATTTAAATAATTTTGATTACCTACAAATGTTTAGTATGATTCGTAATTATGAGAGTAGCTATTTATCCAGGATCATTTGATCCAATTACTTATGGTCACATGGATATTATTGATAGGGCTAGTGGTCTTTTTGATAAAATAATTATCGCCGTAGCAAAAAGTGAGGCAAAAAATCCACTTTTCACTCTTGAAGATAGAATGAAATTAGCCAAGACCATCTATGGAGATAATGATAAAGTAGATATTGTTGGCTTTCCTAGACAACTTACAGTCGACGTTGCAAAAGAACATAATGCTTGTGCAATTATAAGAGGATTAAGAGCAGTATCTGATTTTGAATATGAGTTTCAATTAGCAACCATGAATAGGTCATTAGCTCCTGATATAGAGAGCATATTTTTAACACCAAAAGAAAGTTTGATATATGTATCGTCAAGCTTAATTAAAGAAATATGCGATTTAAAAGGTGATATTTCTAAGTTTGTCCACCCTACAGTTGAGCAGGCACTAAAAGCAAAGCTTGGTTCTTAATTCTGACATTTGCTACACATAAAAGTAGATCTCTGACCAATTATTTTTTTAGTAATTATATTATTACAACTATTACAAAGTTGACCATCTTTGCCGTAAACATTAAGTTTAATTTTAAAATATCCTTGATTTCCATCAGCTGAATAGAAATCTTTTAAAGTAGTCCCACCCATTTTAATCGCTTCTTTTAGTACTTTTTTTATAGAATTTGATAAATTTGAGCAATCTTTGATTGAAAGCTTCTTGCCAATTCGCTCTGGACTTATTCTTGATAGAAATAGGCTTTCAGATGCATATATATTGCCTACACCTACAATTTTTCTTTGATCCATTAGTATCTTCTTTATCTCTAAATTACTATTTTTACAAACCTCATAAAGATAATCTTCATTAAATTGATTTGAAAGTGGCTCAATGCCTAAAACTTTTATGAGCTCATGGTCAAATGGATTTTTTGTTAAATGGATTGAACCAAATCTTCTGACATCATTGAAAATTATTTTTTCATCCTTAAAAACAAATTCAGCATGATCATGTTTTTTAAAATGATTGTTATTATTTTTTTGAATTCTTAAATTACCAGACATACCTAAATGAAGCATAATATATAAATCCTCGAATTGAATTAAAATATATTTAGCTCTTCTGCTAATTTTTGTAATTTTTTTATTAACTATTTTTTTTTCAATAGTTTTGTCAACCTTCCACCTCAAATTTCTATTATGAATAATGACTGCAATAAGTTTTTTATTTTCAAACTTGTTAATTGCTCTTACGGTTGTTTCAACCTCAGGCAATTCCGGCATGATTTAATTAAGAATATTATTGATTTCAACTATGTTGCTCGGACTTATAGTGCCCGCAGCCAGCGCAAGTCTTAGATTGGCTAGAATATAGTCATATTTTGCATTAGCAAGATTTCTTTCAGCACTATAAAGAGTTTTTTCAGCTTGCAATAGGTCAACCACATTTCTTGTACCCACTTGATAACCGACTTGTGTAGCTTCCAATGCACTAGTTGCTGAAATAACAGCTTGCTCTTGAGCATTAACATTTGCTACCAAAGTAACAACATTCGAGAACTGAGATCTTATTTCTTGAATCACTCTTCTTTCAGTGAATAAAGTATTTTCATCAGCTTCATTGTATTGAGAATATGCTTGTTTTCTCCTGGAGCTTACAGCACCGCCTTGAAATATTGGAACGCTCATTTGTATTGCATAATTTCTTCTACCCGTAACTGCAGGCACAGGTATGCCTTGACCATTAATTTCAAAACCTTCGTAATTAAATTGATTTGTTTCTGATTCCGACGCAGATCCTACAATATCAATCTTTGGTAAATGGTTTGAAGCAGCACTTCTTGCATTACTTTTTGCAGCATCTCTTCTTAGGTATGCTGCTTTCAATTGATAATTATTTTCTAGTGCTGTTTTAACCCATTCTTCTTTTGAATTAGGAAAAGGTTCCGAAATATTTAAATTATCTCCAAGTGCAGTGAGCGAAAACACCTCCCTTCCTATTAATGCATTTAGGGCCTCTCTTGCAGAAAAAAGATTACCTTCATTATTAATTCTTGCAGCTTTGCTCAAATCATATTGAAGTTGTGCTTCTTGAACTCCTGTTATTGCAGAAAGACCTACGTCATATCTTTGTTGAGCTTGATCTAATTGTTTTTGGATAGCTTTTTCCTCAGAAATAGATGCATTGAGGTTATCTATTGCTCTTAATACACCAAAATATAGTTCAGCTGTCCTTAACAAAAGATTTTGCTGTTGATATGCGAAGTCAGCTTCTGCAGCATTGGTTAGGGATTTTGATCTTTTAAAATTAAACCAAGTATCTAGCCTGAACAAGGGTTGAGATACTCTGGCAGATTTTGAAAATGAATTATATTCTTGTTGAAGAACATCGTTCTGATAGTATTCATTCCAATTTGTAGAACCACTTAAGGTTATACTTGGCATGAGAGCAGCCCTTCCTTGAACAACTATTTGTTTGTCAGCTAAGTAAGAATATTCTGCAGCTCTATATGTTGGATCGTTTTCTAAAGCTTCGTTATATATTTCAAGAATGTTCTCAGCATGTAACCATGAACACGAAAACAAAATCAGAGTAAATTTCTTAAAAAAACTAGCGCTCATAATTATATTTTAACTTATTAAATGTATGCAGTGTAAACATTATAAAAATATATGCAAATAATTTACGATTATATGACTAAATGACAATTTAATAGTTCAAAAAAAACATTTTTTTCTTTCTATTAGAGTAAAATATCAAAAAAATAACTTTAATGATAAATTTTGTACAAAAAATTTTTTATCAATTAACTCATAAGGCATATTAACTTGGCCAAGAATACATACGACTCAAAAGCAATAGAAGTACTTTCTGGCCTAGATCCTGTTAGAAAAAGACCAGGAATGTATACAGACACATCTTGTCCAAATCATTTGATACAAGAGGTTTTAGATAATTCAGTTGATGAAGCAATAGCTGGATATTGCTCTAATATTAAAATTAAACTCCATAAAAATGGTGTCATTGAAGTCTCTGACGATGGAAGAGGCATGCCTGTAGATATACATCCAGAACATAAACTAACTGGAGTTGAATTAATACTTTGCAAGCTTCACGCAGGTGCAAAATTTTCAGGTGAAGAGTACAGTTTTTCAGGCGGTCTTCATGGAGTAGGTGTTTCGGTAGTCAATGCATTATCTAAGAGTCTTCAGGTAAACATAAAGAGAGATTCTAAAGAACACGAGATGCATTTTAATGATGGAAATAAAAAAAGTGATTTGAAGATTACAGGTGATGTTGGTCCAAGAAATACTGGTACTAAGATTCAATTTAAACCAAATGCTAAATATTTTGAGACGATAGAAATTAATAATAAACAGCTGAAACATCTTTTAAAAGCAAAAGCAGTCTTATGTCCTGGGCTAACAATTGATTTCTTTGATGAGAAAAAAAAGGAAAAAATTAAATGGTTTTTTGAGGATGGGCTTAAAAGCTATCTTGAGGAAACTTCAAGTGAAACAAATTTATTATTAGATGAATCGATATTAACTTCAAAGAAATCCAAAGAGCATGAAGTAGAATTTGTAATAAATTGGTCTGACAAACCATCAAAAAGTAAATTAGATGAAACCTATGTAAATTTAATACCAACTTCCCAAGGTGGATCGCATTTAAATGGATTTAAATCTGGTTTATTAGATTCTATGAAAGAATTTTGTGAAATAAGGAAGCTTCTACCAAAAGGCCTAAAACTTAATGCGGATGATGTAATTAATAATGCAATTTTTGTCATTTCCTCAAAAATGCAGAATCCTCAGTTTGCAGGACAAACTAAAGAAAGATTAGATTCAAAAGAACATATGTCGTTTGTAAGCAGCTCAACAAAAGATGTGCTAAGTATATGGTTTAACAAGCATACTGAAGAAGGAGAGAAGATTGCAGAATTGGCAATTATTTCTGCTCAAGCTAGAGCTAAAGCTGTAAATACAGTTGAAAGAAAGAAAACTTTTAAAGGTCCAGCTCTTCCTGGCAAGCTTTCAGATTGTAACAGTGAAGATTTGAATAAGACTGAATTATTTCTCGTTGAAGGAGACTCTGCTGGTGGTTCTGCAAAGCAAGCAAGAGAAAGATCTTTTCAAGCAATAATGCCCTTGAGAGGTAAAATTTTAAATACATGGGACTTAGAAAGTGATGAGATTATTAAATCTCAAGAGATAAAAAATCTTGCAACTGCAATTGGTGTTATGCCAGGAAATTCTGATATTTCGTCATTGAGATATGGAAAGATATGCATATTAGCGGATGCAGACTCTGATGGGCTTCACATAGCAACATTATTATGTGCTTTATTTTTAAGACATTTTAAACCTTTAGTTAATGATGGACGCATTTATATTGCTATGCCTCCATTGTATAGAATTGATTGTGGTAAAGATGTTTTATATGCTCTGGATGAAAAACAAAAGGAACGAATAGTAATTGACTTTAAAAGTAAAAAAGGTAAACCAAAAATAAACATTCAAAGGTTCAAGGGCTTAGGAGAAATGAATCCATCTCAATTACGAGAAACTGTTATGGATCCAGAAACAAGACAATTAGTCAGACTATCTATTTCTTCAACAGACAATGCTAATGCGATGATGGACTTACTTTTATCAAAAAAGAATGCTCCAGCAAGAAAAGAATGGCTAGAAAAAAAGGGTTCACTTGTAAGGATCTAGTTATGACAAAAGATAAATTCGATTCAATTAGTCTTAAAAAGTATGCAGAAGAGTCTTATTTGAATTATGCAATGTACGTAATACTTGACCGAGCACTTCCTAATATTGGTGATGGTCTCAAGCCTGTTCAAAGAAGAATTTTATATGCAATGTCTGAGCTAGGATTAGACGCGTCTTCAAAATATAAAAAATCAGCAAGGACCGTTGGTGATGTTATAGGTAAATTTCATCCGCATGGAGATAGTGCTGCTTACGAAGCAATGGTATTAATGGCTCAAAACTTTTCATTTAAATACCCTTTAGTAGATGGTCAAGGTAATTGGGGTTCGCAGGATGATCCAAAATCATTTGCAGCCATGCGGTATACAGAATCAAAATTAACAAGCTTTGCAAATCTACTTATTTCTGAATTAAAATCTGGAACTGTAGATTGGCAACCCAATTTTGATGGATCTTTATTAGAGCCTGTAATATTTCCATCAAAACTACCGGTAATTTTACTAAATGGGACATCTGGAATTGCAGTAGGTATGGCTACGGATATACCATCACATAATATCAATGAAGTCATAGATGCAACAATTAAAATTCTTGAGCAGCCAAAATCTGACTTAAAAGATCTTTTGAAGATTATAAAAGGACCAGATTTTTCAAATGCAGCTCCTATTATTGTTAATAATGATGAATTGCAGGAAATGTATTCTTCTGGAAGAGGTGGTTTTAAAATTCAAGCTCAATGGAAGCAAGAAAAGAACTCAATCATTATAAATTCATTGCCATATCAAGCATCTGGTTCGAAGATTCTCGAACAGATAGCTGAACAGATGTTAAATAAAAAACTTCCAATGGTGGTTGATCTTGCTGACGAAGGAGATCACGAGGATCCTGTTAGATTAGTGATTACTCTCAAATCAAACAGAGTAAATGCTGAAGATTTAATGAATCATCTTTTTGCATCAACCGATCTTCAAAAATCTTACAGAATGAATATGAATTTGATATCTCTTAAAGGCGGGCCTCGTGTTTTTCCATTAGTTGATTTATTGAAAGAATGGCTGGCTTTTAGAAAGGATACTGTTAAAAGAAAACTTGAACATAGGCTTGATCAAGTTAATGACAGATTACATATTTTAGAGGGATTATTATCAATATTCATTGATATTGATGAAGTTATAAAGATTATTAGAAAATCAGATGAGCCCAAAAAAGATCTTATAAAAGCTTTTAAATTATCTGAAATACAAGCAAACGCAATTTTAGAAATAAAATTAAGGCAGCTTGCAAAATTAGAACAAATTAAATTAGAAGATGAAAAGAATAACTTAGACAATGAACAAAATGAAATTGAAAAAGTTCTAAAATCAAAGGCAAGACTAAAAACTCTTATTAAAAAAGAATTAATAGAAATAAAAGAAATGTTTGGTGAGGATAGAAAATCACCAATAATCGAATCATCAAATGCAAAAGTTTTTTCTGAAGAAGACACTCTAGTTACAGAACCTATAACAGTAGTTTTATCAAAGGCTGGATGGATAAGAAGCGCGAAAGGACATGATATTGATCCACATTCATTGTCTTATAGAGGAGATGATAACTTGCAAGATTTTGCAAGAGGTAAGAGCAATCAGCTTGCAGTTTTCTTAGATTCTAATGGGAAAGCATATTCAATTCCAAGTCATTCTCTTCCATCGGCAAGAGGAATGGGAGAACCTATTACAGGCAGATTAAATGCTGACTCTGGAGTTCAATTTATATCATCAATTATTGGTGAGGAGAACAGCAAATATCTAATTATGAATACTGCAGGTTATGGATATATCTCTGAATTTAAGAATATGACTACAAATAAAAAAACTGGAAGAGCTTTTATGAAATTGCCTGAACATGCAAAAATGTTAAAAGCCATTCCTATCAGAGATAATCATACGCACATTGCTGCTGTATCTAATATAGGCAAGCTTTTAATTTTTAAATTAGAAGAGCTACCAATTCTTGGTAAAGGAAAAGGTAACAAAATCATAAATATACCCAAGGATAAATTAAGTGCAGGTGAGGAGTTTATGGCTCATGCTCAAGTTTTGGCAGATGAAAGTTCATTAATGATAGAGGTTGGTAAACGGTCTGTGACTTTGAAACCAAAAGATTGGCAAGAATATATCTTATCTAGAGCTAAAAGAGGAAAAAAAGTTGGTAAGTTAATAAACATAGAAAGATTAACTGAAATAATAAGCTCAAAAGAAGAATAATCAAAAAGGATATTAAGATTGGTTTCAGTCGACAAAATAGATAGCACAAATTATTTGGTATCGTTAAGACCAAATAGCTCCTTGACTGGTATTTATAGGGTTATTTTTTTAGGAAGTATTGCCTTTGTTTGCATAACTATCGCTATCATTTTTTTCATTTTTGGAGCTTATTTAATTCTTCCCTTTGCTGGTCTTGAGCTTGCAGTTTTATTTTCTGCTTTTTATTTCAGCTTTAAATGGAGTAGTAAAAAAGAGAAAATTTACATTTCAAACGACATTGTAAAGATAGAAAAGGGTACAAATAAACTTGAGTATCAATGGGAAGAATTCAGAACTTTCACTTCATTTAATATACAAAAAGATAAAAATAAATTCATGAGACTTAGTTTCAGATCAAAAGGTAAAGATATATATGTAGGAGACTTTCTTAATGAAGAGGATAAAAAAATACTTAAAGAATGTGTTTCAGAAATCATCCATGATTTAAATATTAAAAAGTATTAGTTCATATAGATACTCTTAACTTTAATATCGGTATGTTATATTAAATACATGAGAGGATTTGCAGTCTTAGGAATCATATTATTTTTTGGTTATATCCTTTTAATAGGAGCTATTATAATTTGGCCAATTTTTAATATTCTTGCTTACTTAAAGGTATTAATTTTTCCTAGACCAATAAGAAAAAAATATGGTACTAATCTCTCAAAATTAAACAGCGAGAGTTTTAATATAGAAATTTCTGAGCAGGATAAAAAGAATATTAATAAACTTAAAAAATCCATTAAATCCAATAAAGAAAAATTAGTAGCCGACATAAAATTAATTGAAGATAAAATTACTACTCTAAAATCGAAGGCTGCAAATATTTCATCTAAGATATCTGCACTAGGCAATCTCAAAAAAAATAATGATGGATCGTTTAGTCAAAGAAGTAATGATGGTAAAACGGCTTATGCTTTAGATTCCAAAAGGCAAGACATAGAAATTAGAGAAGCTGGCTACATGAGGAAAATTAAAGATTTAAAATATCATAATAAAGTTCGTACAGAAGATATTAATGATGAGATTAACGATATTAAGAATAAGCCATGGGATGCATGGTATGAATGGTCAACCCGCTATGCAAGGTATCTAACAAATAAAAGAGCAATCATATTTATGTTTATAGGATTTCCAGTTCTATTTCTTGTATTAGGTAATGGAAGCATTATGGCTGGATTTAATGCTTACGTTTATATTTCTTATATCCAACCTGTTTCTGAATTATTTGGTATTGACAATTTTGCTTCAGGATTTTCTTCCTATTTCATTAGCTATGAATATGCTATTGCATCTTTGGAGGTTTTTGAGGGCACATTTGATTTTTGGTCTTGGATTCTCTATGTTTTTATAATGCCAGTTTTAACAGGATTATTGGCTTATACTTCTTATAAATCTTATATTGAGAAATCAACTAAGGTAGAACCTAAATTATATTAAGCAGACCATTTTTTAAGCTTTTTCGGCACTAACAATAACTTAAGATTTGATAATTTTGGTATACCTTCTTCAAACTCTGGAAATACCTCTCCTATTATCAAAGGTCTCAAATAATTAATTGCTTTTGAATTAATATTAAATCCATCTTTTGTAATAAAAGATTTTGGTATCTTTTTTTCAACATTTGCAATTTTTGATAATGGAGCAGGCTCTATTTTCCAGGAGTAATTCTTTTTTTTATTCCTGACAATCACAGGCATAACACCATTCATTCCCTTAACCGCATACCTTACCGCATATATACCAACTGCTTCGGCATGAAGAAGATCTGTTTTAGAAGCAACATGTCTTGCACTTCTTTGTAAATAATCTGAAACAGCCCAATGATTTTTTAATTTAAGTTTTTTATTAATTAATGACGACAAATACGGAGCAACTCCACCAAGTTGTGTATGCCCAAAGGCATCTTTTGTATTTGATTCTGCTAAAAATTTACCTTTAGTATTTTTAACACCTTCAGATGCAACTATCACACAATAGCCATATTTTTTTACCGTGTCTTTTATTTTAGTTAAAAATTTTCTTTGATTGAAAACCACCTCAGGCATCAAAATAATATGTGGTGGGTCATTTTTATCTTTTCTTGCAAGTGCAGATGAAGCAGCCATCCAGCCAGCATGACGCCCCATAACCTCTAATATAAAAACTTTCGTGGATGTTTCTGACATAGAGGCTACATCTAGTGATGCCTCAAGAGTAGAAGTAGCAATATACTTTGCTGCTGATCCAAATCCAGGGCAACAATCTGTTACTGCAAGATCATTATCTACGGTTTTAGGAATGGCAATACAATTGATTGGATAGCCTAATTTTTTGCTAATTTGAGAAACTTTGAAGGCTGTATCTGCAGAATCATTACCACCATTATAAAAAAAATAACCTATGTTATGAGCCTTAAATACTTCAACAAGTCTCTCATATTCTTTTTTATTTTCTTTAAGACTTTTTAATTTAACTCTACATGATCCAAAAACACCACCAGGTCTAGACCTAAGAGATTTTATTGCTGAAATGCTTTCTTTTGAAGTATCTATGAGCTCCTCATTCAAGGCACCTAGAATTCCATTTTTACCAGCATACACTTTATCAATTTTTGATTTATGCTTTTTTGATTCAAGGATTAAAGCAGCTGCAGTAGCATTAATGACAGAAGTAACGCCACCAGATTGAGCATAGAATGCATTTTTCTTCATTATTTCCCCACTAATACTTTGAATAAAATTCAGGTATCGTATTATAACTAATATGAGAATACATATTCTAGGTATATGCGGAACCTTTATGGCAGGTTTGGCACAAATACTTAAAGAATCAGGTCATGAGGTTTCAGGTTCAGATAATCAATTTTATCCCCCTATGTCTGACTATATTAGGAATATAGGCATTAAAACTTTCGAAGGGTACTCAAAAAAAGACCTTCCAAAAGCAGATTTGTATGTTATTGGAAATGCTCTTTCAAGAGGTAATGAAAGCGTCGAGGAGATATTAGAAAAGAAGTTGCCTTTTGTGTCTGGCCCGGAGATGCTTGGAAGAGAACTAAAGAGTAGAGATGTTTTTGCCGTATCTGGAACTCATGGCAAAACAACAACTTCATACATGCTTGCTCACATTTTTAGAGATCAAGGAAAGGATGTGGGCTATCTAATTGGAGGAATATCAGAACAATTTTCAGATTCAGCCAAACTTGGTACTGATAAAATATTTGTTATTGAAGCAGACGAATATGATTCAGCATTTTTTGATAAAAGATCAAAGTTTATTCATTATTCACCATTAAATTTGATAATCAACAATATAGAATTCGACCATGCTGATATTTTTAATAATATAAATGATATAAAGAAACAATTTCATCATCTTGTAAAAATTATTCCTAAATCAGGCAGCTTAATTTATTTCGATGATGACCAGAATAGCTCAGATGTAATAAAAAGTGGTCTGTGGTGTGATAAAGTTGTCATTGGAAGCGATCATATTGCAATAGATATCCATCATAAGGCCTTAATTGTAGATAAAAAGAAATATTCACTTAAAGACATGCCTCTATCAGGTGAACATAATTTTAAAAATTATGTTTGTGCAATTCTTGCTGCAACTAAAGGAGGCTTAACTATTGAACAATCTATAGATTCATTAAAAAGATTCAGAGGCGTAAAAAGAAGAATGGACCTCGTTGCAGACATATCAAATATCAAAGTTTACGATGATTTTGCCCATCATCCCACAGCTATACAGATGTCATCTAATTCTTTAAAAGACAAGTACCCGAGTAAAAAGATTTTAGGTATCGTTGAACTTGGTTCAAATACTATGTCTTCTGGTTATCATAAAGATAATCTTATTGAATCACTTAAAATATTAGATAAAACTTTTTTGTTAGATCATAACAATGTTTATGACTATTTCAATGGGTTTGACTCTGAAGAAAAAATGCTCAATTGCATTAAAGCGGAAATATTAGAATATGATATTATTTTAATAATGACTAATAAAGATAGTCAAAAATTTATTAAACCAATTTTAGATAGCCTTGAAAACTAACAACTTACCAGTTTTTCCTCTTGGATTAGTAGCTTTGCCAGGAACAATTCACAATCTTCAAATTTTTGAACCAAGATATATCAATATGGTCAAAGATTGCATGGAAAATAATCACGGTTTTGTAATCGTTTTTAAAAAAGAACTTCCCAGTGGAGATTACGAAATCTCAAAAAAAGGTTCTTATGTTGAAATAATTGATTTTAATAACCTTCCAAATGGATTGCTTGGAATCACTGTTAAATGTATCAATAAAGTAACTATAAAAGATTTAATAAAATTATCTGATGGACTAAATGTAGCTCAAATCAATCCAGTTATTGATCCTGAAGTTGATGATCAGGCATTACTTGCTGAATTCTCAGAGATTTCAAATATACTCTCTCAGCTTATAAAACATCCAAGAGTGGCAGATATGCAAATAGATATTGATTTTAATTCAGCTGACTCAGTTGCGTATCATCTTGCTGGTTTAATTCCTATACCATGGATTCATAAGCAGAATTTACTAGAGGCATATGATGCATCACAAAGATTAAATATTCTATCAAAGTACATAGAAGAGATATCCACGAAATAGCTTTTAAACAATTAATGGCGGCTCATTAGATTTTTTTCTGAGCCAATTTATAGATTTAAGTATTTTAGGAGTAGCAATAATTTTTTTCTCAATTGTATACTTGCCAGGATAGTTGCTCAACATAAGTCCTATAAATATTGTTATCAACCCTTGACCAGGTAATATAAGCATTAAAATTCCACCCAATATTAAGATGTAGCCAAAAATATTTTTTATTATGATTGATACAATCCATGCAGCTGGATAATTTAATTTAAATTTTGATTCTTTCCTATTAATAAAATAATCACTTGGAATTAATGAGACCAGCCACCTAATACTTAATAAACTTCCTAAAAAAATTATGGAAGATATTATTCCAATCCAGAAGAAAAGGTCATAGTAATCACTGAAGAGATTTTGAATATTTTCTATAAGTTGATTTTCCAAAAACTACTTACCTTTTTTATTAAATTTGATTAGTATATCAATAGTATATTCAATTTTTAAAAATACTATATAACCCTAAAGATTAATTAATTTGCCAACAGAAAGTCTCTCTAATATATGCAATCAAAGTCTTGATGAAAGCAAGGCTGAAGATGTCATAATATTAGACGTTAGAACAGTATCGTCATTTGCTGATGAAATAATAATAGCAACAGCAAATTCGAATAGGCATGCAACCTCAGTGTCTAACAAACTTGTTGAATCTTTAAAAGAGAAAAAAATTAATATAATTGGAGTTGAGGGCGAGTCAAGTTCAGGGTGGATTCTTGTTGATTGTGGAGATGTTGTTATTAACATCATGAAACAAGAACAAAGAGAGTTCTACGACTTAGAAAGTCTTTGGGGTGAAATGATGCCCAGTAAAGAATCTATATAATGATTATTAATTTAATATGTATTGGTAGCAAACCAAATGCATCAGAAACAAAATCCATTGAATATTATACTAAACAGCTGCCAAAAAATTTTAATGTAAATTTTATTTATCTAAAGAATTTAAGTAGTTCAAAACTCTCAACAAAAGAAATCATAAAAAAAGAGTCAGCTATGCTTTTAAATAATATCCCTCAGAATAGTTATGTAATTTCATGGGATTCAGAGGGTAAGCAGATTAGTAGTTTAGATTTTGCAAATCTGATTAAGCAAAAAATAAAATCACAGAAATCCATTAGTTTTTTAGTTGGAGGTTCTCATGGTTTCAATAATGAAGTTAAACATAAATCTGATATGGTGCTTTCAGCTTCGTTATTAACGTTTCCTCATAAATTATTTAGATTAATTTTAGTGGAACAAATTTATAGAGCGCATACAATATTAGCAAATATGCCATATCACAAATGATTAATTTAGAGGAAAGAATATCCGAAAAGAAAAGTTTTTTTAATCGATTAATAATAGTTTATATTTTTTTTGCTGGTCTCTTTCTGTATTTCTTATATAAGACGTTTTTACTTCAAATCTCTAGCTATACTGATTATGAAATTGCGTCATTAGAAAATAAAACAAGAGAAGTTTTAATACAACCACGAAGAGGCGTTATATATGACAGAAATGGGAATATTCTTGTTAACAATGTGCCCAGTTTTAATCTCATAATAAACCCTTCATCCATTGAAAATATAGATGATCATTTAAATGAAATTAACCAAATAATAAATTTAACCGAAGATGAAGAAAATTATGCAAAAGAGAATTTTTCTAGACTAGCTAAACTAAATAGAGAATTAGTTTTAAAGAAAAATCTTTCAACTGATGAGAGATCTAGGTTTAAAGTTAGGAAATATAAATTTCCAAATACATTTATCGATCAAAGATATTCCAGGGAAAATTTATATCCTTTCCTTTTTTCACACTCACTTGGATATACAGGAAGTCCAGAAGAGTCTGATCTTGAAGAAATATTTTTAAATCAAAATCTTAAACCAAAAGAAATGATATTTTCTTATTCAAATGGATACCTTATTGGTAAAACTGGTCTTGAATATACTTACGATGATTTTATTAGAGGTAGGTTTGGAAAAAAAATATTTGAGGTAGATGCATCTGGAAAATTTCTAAATGAATTGAGGGTTGTTGATGAGATAAATGGAAAAGATTTATTTACTTCTCTAGATCTTGAGAGTCAAAAGGTCGCATATGAACAGCTCAACAGAAGAAGAGGCGCTGTTGTTGCAGTAGATATAAACACTGGAGCAATAGTTACATATTTAAGTTCGCCATCATTTTCAGTGAATAAAATTGCTAATGGAATGACGCAAAAGGAGTTTAAACTTTTAATCAATGACGATGATAAGCCATTTTTTGATAGAGCAGCGCAAGGAAGGTATTCGCCTGCATCAACCATCAAGCCTGCTATTGCTCTCTTTGGAATTGAGAATAATATAATTGATTGGGATTTTACTTTGGATGATCCCGGATATTTTATCTTGCCTGAAGATGGTCGAATTTATAGAGGTTGGAAAAAAGGTGGTCATGGCAATATCAATCTCAATGATGCAATAATAGAAAGTTCCAATACTTTCTTTTTCTCATTAGCATATAAATCAGAGATAGAGGACTTAACTAAACATTTATCAAACTTTGGCTTTGGCGAGATTGTATGTCTTGATTGTTTTTTGCCTGACTCAGGCCTTCTACCAAATCCATCTTGGAAAATGAATAACCTTAACTTTGGTTGGTTTAAGGGAGATACAGTCAATCTAGGAGTTGGCCAAGGTTATATGAGTGCAACACCAATTCAATTAGCGTACTACGCATCTTTTCTTGCAAATAAAGGAGAACTAAATAAATTTTCTTTTGTCCAAGATAATGATAATAAGGAAGTTAAAAAAAATATTTTTTTAAGTAATAATATTGATGAAAATGACTGGTTAAAACTTCATGAAAGTATGATTGGAGTGATAGAAAATCCAAAAGGAACTGCAGGCAGACTGAGAGCTCTTAAAGACTATACAATTGCTGCAAAATCTGGAACTGTTGAGCTCGTAAGCACTGAAACAAAAGAGGATTATAAAATTATAAGAGAAATCGAAGGCCAAAGAGACCATGCAATTATTATTGCATTTGGTCCAATGCCAAATCCAAAATATGCTGTTAGTGTGGTCATTGAAAATGGTGAAAGTGGAGGATCAGTTGCTGGACCTGTTGCAATTGAAGTTCTTAATGCATTGTTAAAAAAATGAAAAATTTATTAAATTTAAGAAATAAAACTATTTATTTTGATAAATATTTATTTATTTCAATATCTTTGCTTTCAATCATGGGCTTGGTTTTTTTATATAGTGCATCTCAAGCAAATACTGTTGTCGTATTCAAGCAATCAATTTTTGTACTTTTTGGCTTGTTGCTGATGTTTTTTTTAAGTCAACCAGACCCCAATTTTTATAAAAGTAATTCATTAATGTTTTTTGGAATATCGATAGTATTAATTGTGCTTACCCTATTGATTGGTAAGGAAGCGAATGGCGCAAAAAGATGGCTTGATTTTGGTTTCTTTACTCTTCAATCTTCTGAAATTATAAAAATAACATTGCCAGTTTTTTTGGCTGCATATCTTTATGATAAGAAACTTCCAATAAGCTTATTAAATACATTTATCACATTAATTGTAATTTTAATTATTGTGAATTTAGTTAGGATTCAACCAGACCTAGGGACAAGCTTAGTTATTCTTATGTCAGGAATTTATATCTTATTTTTAGCTGGATTAAGCTGGAAATTCATTGGATTCTCATCAATCGCATTTATCTTATCATTACCTTTTTTTTGGAATAATTTTTTGGAGCCTTTTCAGCAACAAAGAATTTTAACTCTATTAGATCCATCAGCAGATCCTTATGGAACAGGCTGGAATATCACACAATCAAAGATTGCAATAGGTTCTGGTGGCTTGCAAGGAAAAGGTTATCAGATGGGTTCGCAAGCTCACTTAGATTTTTTACCAGAAACAGAAACGGATTTTATTTTTTCTGTAATTGCAGAAGAGTTTGGATTTATAGGAGTATGCCTGCTTTTAACTGTCTTTATATTTATTTTGCTTAGATGTTTATATCTTGCACTTAATGCAAGAGATCGCTTTTGCAGACTAACAATAGGAGGATTGAGCCTAATATTTTTATCGACTGTCTTAATAAATCTCTCTATGGTAGTTGGAATTATCCCAGTTGTTGGAATGCCTTTGCCTTTTATAAGCAAAGGTGGCTCATCTTTGTTATCATTCTATATTGCCTTTGGAATAATTATTTCTATGGCATCACACAAAAAATTAATGCAAAAATGAAAAATTTATTACTTATCACATTTCTAACATTTAGCTTTGTTTTGGAAGCAGACTATTCAACGCATAAAGATAGTCAGATGTTAATTGATGAGCTTGTGAATGAATATGGTTTTGAAGAAGCTTATGTCATTGAAGTTCTTCAAAATGCAAAGAGAAGAGATGAAATGCTTAAGAAAGTTGCAAATCCTGCTGAAAAAACTAAAACTTGGGACGATTACAAGGCAATCTTTATCAAGAAAAAAAGAATTAGAGATGGTAAAAAGTTTATAGAAGAGAATATTAATACCTTAGAAAGGGCTGAGGCTGAATTTGGGGTTCCTAAAGAAATAATTACTGCTATCCTTGGAGTAGAAACCAATTTTGGTGGAAACATGGGAAGTTTTAGAGTCATTGATAGCTTAACAACATTAGGTTTTGATGACCCAAGAAGATCCAAATTCTTCAGAAGTGAGTTAATTCAATTTTTTCTTCTTACAAGAGAGAATGATATTGATATCCTTAAAACAAAAGGTTCATACGCTGGAGCCATGGGATATTCTCAATTTATATCGTCAAGTTACAGAGCATATGCCATTGATTATGATGGCGATGGGTATGTAGATCTATTCAATTCTGTAGAGGATGCAATTGGGAGTATCGCAAACTATTTAAAAAGACATGGATGGAAGAAAGAAGGAAAAGTAGTGACTAAGGTTTATCCAAATAATGTAAGAAAGTTCTATAAACCCCACGAATCATTAACACAATTCATTCCATTAACTTTTATTGAAAAAGGAGAGGAATTACATTTCATAGGGGATGATAACTTTCGCGCAATTGCCAGATATAATATTAGTGATGTGTATGCCATGGCGGTTTACTATTTAGCAGAAGAGTTTAAAAAATGAAAAATCTATTATTATTTACATTACTAGTTTCAAATATAATCTTGGGGCAAAGTTTTGTTCCAAATGCACCTGAACTAAATTTAAAAGGATACATACTCATAGATCCAACGACAAATACCATTATCGCAGAATCAAATTCAGATGGATTTATAGAGCCTGCAAGCATGACAAAAGTGATGACTGCTTATGTGGTCGCAGACCAAATTGAAAACGATCTTATTAGCATTAATGATGAAGTTTTAATCAGTGAAAAAGCGTGGAAGATGGGTGGTTCAAAAATGTTTATTGAAGTAGATAAAAGAGTAAGCATTTTAGATCTCCTAAAAGGAATAATTATTCAATCGGGTAATGATGCTGCCGTTGCAATAGCTGAGTATGTAGGAGGCACTGAAGATGGATTTGTAGATTTAATGAATGCTTATGCAGCTTCATTGGGAATGAACAATACTTTATTTATGAATTCTACTGGTTTGCCTAATGAAAATCATTTAACTACTGCTGAAGACTTGGCAATACTCACATCCAACTTTATAACAAAATTCCCAGAAATATATTCTTTATTCAAAGAGAAAGAGTTTGAATATGGAGGTATTTCAAGCAATAAACTCAATCGAAATAAATTGCTTTGGAGAGATAAAACTTCTGATGGAGTAAAAACTGGTTATACATCTTCTGCAGGATATTGTTTGATAGGCTCGGCAAAAAGAGGAAATATGAGGTTGATTACCGTTGTGGCTGGAAGTGATTCAGCTAACAATAGTTTTTCAGACACTCAAAGATTACTTGAGTACGGCTTTAGATTTTATGCCACAGAGAAATATTTTGATGTCGGCAAAGAATATGCATCTGCAAAAGTATGGGGTGGAAAAAATGACACAATTAGTCTTGGTGTTGAAAATGATATCTCTGTTACCTTACCAAGAACAAAGTTTAAAGATTTAAAAGTAAATTATGTTGTGAAGAATAATGTTCAAGCACCAATTAACAAAGGAGACAAAATTGGTACTTTAGAATTAATTAGTGACAATAATACTGTACTAATTTCAGATCTAATTGCACTTGAAGATATTGAAGCAAAGGGTTTCTTTGGAAGACTTTGGTCTAGATTCGTTCTCTGGATTATGAGTTTGTTTGGATTGACTTAGATGAAAAAAATTTATGCTGTTTATAATGGCAGCTTTAGTTGTCTTGAAGATATTAAAATTTCACCACTAAGTAGAGCTTATACTTTTTCAGATAGCGTATATGAAGTCATTCCTTTCTATAATTTCATAGCTATTGCTTATAAAAAGCATATATACAGACTTCAAAATAGTTGTAGCGCTCTTGGAATATCAATCAATATTGAGGCAATTTCATCAGAAATTGCATCTTTAATAGAAGATAGTAATCTAAAAAATGGTTATGTTTATTATCAAATCTCAAGAGGTATAGATGCTTTACGATCTCATATGTATGAAGACTCGCTTGATGTAGAAACTTTTGGATATGCTGTAGAACATAATTTTAATCCCCAAACACTAAAGGTTTCGGTATGTGAGGATATTAGATGGCAAAGATGTGATATCAAGTCTACCTCTTTGCTTGGAAATGTATTGAGTATGAACGAAGCAAAAAAAGATGGATGTAATGAAGTCATTATGCATAAAGCAAATCTTCTTACTGAAGGAGGAGCTTCAAACATATTTTTTGCTACCGATGAATGTATATACACACCGTCTTTAGCTAATAATATTTTACCAGGCATTACCAGAGAGTTACTTATCAAGGAGATAAGAAATCTTGGATTAAACTTTGAAGAGGGCGATTATAGTCTTCAAGAATTATCGAATGCAAAATCAATATGGCTTACCAGCTCAACAAAGGGTTTAGCTCAAGTTACAGAAATAGCAAATCTAAATACTAATTTGATAACAAATCATAAGCTATTTTTAGAATGTGAAAGAAGCTTTAACAATAAATATCTTACTTAGAGGTTAGTTGAACTACCATATTTTCGAGTTCATACCAAAATTGTTCTTTTGAAATCCCTGTCAGACCTTTTGATGCTAAATCAAGATGATATATTTGTTTCTGCATTGGCATAAGTTTTTTAATGTTACTTTTTGATATAAATTTTTTATATCCTCGAAGTTTACTTCTCCATACACCTAAATCCTCTAGATTTAATTTTTTATTTTGAAAGATAGATATTGAAGTGTTAATAATACTTCCAACAATTGAAACTAAATACTGCGCATAGTGATCTTCATTTTTTTTAATTGTATGGATAATTCTTAATGCATTTTTTGTATCAAGCTCAATGATTTTATCTTCAAGCTCATAAGGCATAAACTCAGCATCGTCATAATTAATCTTCTGATTTTCAGCATTTTTTGAGTAGGTAAGTTTGAGCAGATTAATTTCATTATTTTGTGCAACCAAATTTCCAGAAAACATGTTTGTCAGTCTTTCAGTATATTCTTCGGCGTCATTCTTGTTCATAAAATTAAGACGACCTTTTATCCAAGCTTTTTCTTCATAAGTTTTAAGTTTATTACATTCAATTATTAATGCTTTGCTATCAATTAACTTGACCCATGCTGAATTTTTATTTATTTTTTTAATCGTACTTCTAACAACAATTACAATATTATTGAAATTTTGAGTGTCAAAAACACTCAGAACATCTTTCGGTAAAGTTGTTCCAGAACCATTATGAATAATTTCAATTATAACTTTTGAATCAAATAAAGAGCCTCCAGCATTTTGCATAATAATTTTTTGAGCATCTTTGAAATTTTCTTTTGTAAGTATTATTCTTTCAGAGAAGTCTTTTTTTATGAAGAATTCATTTATCTGATCAGCAGAATCGTTTATAAGTACAATTTCTGAGCCATAAAGAAAAAATATTTTTGTTGATTCGTTAAAATATTTTTTTAATTGAGTAGCGTTACATATCAATTAAGTTTACCTCGATAATAAGCTTGTCAATTAAATCATTAATGAGCTGCTCCTCAATAAACTTGAACATTTCTTTTTCAGCTAAAGGATTAAGTTCAATTGCACTAAATCTTCTAGTTGATACGATTGTTTTTTC
>ENA-OSEY01000392-OSEY01000392.1-marine-metagenome-genome-assembly--contig:-NODE-392-length-32464-cov-4.562602_pt1 | contig 32464 bp, 33 predicted proteins | sample MGYA00248465_ERZ534230 | MGnify/ENA primary metagenome ERZ534230 (study PRJEB26409, sample SAMN06344110) | marine metagenome | isolation source: Sea water from surface | place: Atlantic Ocean:Southern... | reverse complement strand
TCACAAATCCTCGCAAGCATTGCACAATGCCTACAAATCAATGTGTTACACATGAATTGATGCAGATAATGGTGCCCGCTGAGGGAATCGAACCCCCAACTAATCATTACGAATGACCTGTTATACCATTTAACTAAGCGGGCATTGGCAGGCGTTATAACCGCAATTACTGCAGGGTTCAATCGGTCTCGTCGGCGGAGCTGATCAGCGGCGTGATGCCGTCCGGACGCCGCCATTCAAGCGTCGCGAACCCGGCACAGCCGCCGCAATGCGGCTGCCATGCCTCATGGACCAGCTGACAGCTCGTACATTGCCAGCGGCGTGGGCGCGGCGCCTCGCCTGCCTCGCGCAGCGCATCGTTTTCGGCGGCGCTGTCGGGTGCCTCGCCCTCTGCGGCAAGCCTTGCGACCAGCCGCCAGACCGCCGCATCGCGCATCGCCGGGTCAATCTCGTCGATAAGGCGGCGCGCTTCCCCGACAAGCCCGTTTTCCAGCGCGACGGCGGCTACCACGCGCCTGCCTTCGGCGGCCAGCGCGCCGTCATCGGGGATCAGTCGCATCAGCCGCCCCGCCGCCGTGCCCTCATTCACCCCCCACAGGGTCCGCAGCCGCATTGCCAGCGATTCATGCGGCATATTCCGGAACGCCGTTTCAAGCGGCTTTACCGCCTTTTTTGGACTGCCCGCCTGTTCGTGCAGATCAGCAAGCAACAGCGCCGCCGGCCAGAATCCGGGCATTACCGCCAGCGCGTCCTGCGCCTTGCCGATCCGGGCGCGCCGTCGCAGCGATGCATCGCTTCCCGCGCTGTCATCCAGCGCCTCGAGATAGGACAGGGCCGCCTTCTGGCGGCTGAGGAGCATGCCTGTCCCGTCATCGGCATCGCCCGCCGCCATCACCACCGACAGAGCCGGCAGGGCCGCCGCCCAGTTGCCGCGCTCGGCCTCGAGGATCATCACCTGCCGTGCGGCCAGTGCCGATTTCGGGCGAATGTCGAGCGCCGTGCGCGCGGCGGCCAGCGCCGCGTCCGGGTCATCCTTTTCCAGCGCCAGCCGCGCCAGCCCGACATGCCCCAGGAACGCCGTGTCCTTGTCGCGTGTCAGTGACGTGAAATACCTGTCCGCCGCCTGATGGTCACCCGACAGATGCGCCGCCTGCGCCGAAAGAAGATCGGTCAGCTGCGGCGCGGCAAGAAGGCGCTGGGCACGTGATGCCTGGCGCCGCGCCTCGTCAGGCTCGCCGGCCGACACCGCCATCAGCCCGAGCGCGAGTGCCCGGTGCCCGGACTCTGTGCGGCGGCGCGCCAGATTGCGCCCGAACCATGCCGGCAATCCCAGAAGGCCGCGAAACAGCCTGTCGACAAACAGCAGCAGCAGGGCAAGCACGACAAGAAGGGCGACCGCAAGGCTGGTCCGCATCTCGACCTGCCAGCCAAGCCACTCGAAGGCCAGCATGCCGGGCTGCGCGCCAAGCCAGCTGGCCAGCAGCGCCGCAAGAAGCACAAGAATGACAAGACCGACAAGCCGCGCGAACATCAGCCGGCCTTTCCGGCACGCGCCAGCCGCGCCGCCATTTCAGCGCCGAACCTTGCGAGCAGGTCGTCCAGCGCCGCACGCCGCTCCGCCGCCGCGATCCAGGCGGCGAGCGCCGGCATATCGGTCTCGATCTGTCTGCCGGCATCAATGGCATCGGCAAGCCGTCCGGCGGCGAGCGCGCGTTCGAACGCGGCAAGCGGGGCATTGTCCTGAGTGGCTTCCTGCGGGGTCGAGACATCTTCCTTGCGGCGCAGCGTGACAAAGCCAGACAGCCTGCCTGTCGCCGCCGACCACCAGCCGCCATCCTCGCCATCGCCAGCGACGCCGCGCAGTTCTGCGATCATCGCTATCGCTTCACCGACAAGCCGCTCGCGCGAAGGCGGCAGCGGCGACATGGCGATGCGAAGCGCCTCGATATCGCCGACAGCCAGCCCGGCAGCCCGCAATTCACTGAGAACAGGCAGCCAGCGGGACGGATCGGCGCCGGCAAAGCTGTCGGCGATCATCGCAGCGGCAACGCTCATGCCCGACTGGGCCAGCACCAGCGCCGGGTCGCCTATGGCGGCGGGCGCGGCGCGCGACGTCTCGACATCGGACAACCCGCTTTCAAGATCGGTGACCCGCGCGGCGAGTTCGCCAAGATCCTGTTTCAAATCAACCGGCATGCCGGAAACGATCCTGCCAATCTCCTCACGCAATGATGCTTCGGCGGCGGCGGCATCGGTCAGGGCCTGCTCGGCGGCGGCAAGCCGCGCCGTCAGATCATCGATTTCGGCGCGAAGGCCGGATTCAACCGTGTCGGCCTGCCATTGCTGCAGCCCGAAAGCAGCACCGGCGACCACAAGGGCGAGACCCGCGACGACCACCGGCATGCGCGATGTGGCGGCCGGCGCACGGGCATCATTCCGGCCGCGCGGCGCTGCGCCGCCGGTCGCCTCGGCCGATCCGGATTCCGGCGAAGATTCCGGCTTGGGCTTCAGCTTGGCTTCCGGCGGCCCCTTGCGCGCAGCGCGGCGGCGTGGACCACCACGGCCGGATGCCTTGGCGCCATCCTGCTTTTCGACGGCGACACCCTCAATTATATCCTGATCTTCAGCCGGGGGTTTGCGTGATGTCATGGTCTGCCAGAACTGGTTTGACGGCCTTATGACCGCGTCCGGCGATCATAGAGCAAAGAGGCGATGGCTAAAAGCCGTGCGCGCGCCGGACGTTTCGAAACGAAAGTTTCAGCCCAGTTGTCACCAGCTGCCGCCACGATGGCATCGCTTCCAGCGATCAGCGCCATGGAGGCAACCGCCTGGTCCTGACCCAGCGCCAGCAGGCGTTCACGAAACAGCCGCGCCGACCGGGCCGACATCAGGATCACGCCAAGCACGTTACCGCCGGCGATCGCCGCAACCGCATCATCGGGCAAAATTTCGGTCTCGCGCATTTCATAGACAGGCCTGGTAACGACATCGGCAATGCCGTCCAGCGCCGCCGCCATGTCGAATCCGCGATGCACCGCCGCCGGCCACAGGAGCGGCCCGTCCAAGCGCGGGGCCGCTTCGGTGATCAGCGGCACAAGCCCGGCACCGCCGCCATGGCCGATGGTGACATTCCGGAACCCGGCCTCGCGCGCGGCGCGCCCGGTGGCGCGGCCGACGGCAAAGGCGGGCAATCCGGCAATCCTGTCATCTAGCTTGCCGCCTGTGGCGGCGCAGAGTCCGGTGACGGCATGGCGGCTGGTGAGGATGACGCCGCTGAATTTGCCTGATGCCAGCATTTCCGGGGCGTGGTAGGAGGGCGCCATCAGCGGGGCGGACAAGGCAGGCACATTGCGCCTCGCAAGCGTGGCCACATCAAGTGCCCCGTCCGGTTCCGGTCTGACAGTCAGGATGAATTTCCGCATGGCCCCGACACCCTACCCCAACAGCCGGGCCTAGGCGAGGAAGTCGCGTCCGCCGGCAGCCTCCAGAAGCTCGGCGGCAAGGTCGCGGCCAAGCCGTTCCGCCGCATCCGCCGGGGCCTCTGCATCGCCGCTATGCGCGGCGCTGCCGTCCGGGCTCAGGATCATCGCGCTGATCGACAGCCTGCCGTCATCACCCATATGCGCGCTTGCCGCGATCGGGGTGTGGCAGGATCCGTCCAGATGGCCCAGCAGCGCGCGCTCGGCCGTTACTTCGGCAGCGCTGTCGGCACAGTTCAGCGCGGCACAGGCCGCCGCCACCGCACGACTGCGGGCGTCATCGCCGGAGCGCACCTGAATGGCGATCGCCCCCTGCGCCGCCGCCGGCGGCATCACCGAAGGGTCGATCGGCACATGATCGACATCGAGCCCGAGGCGCCGCAGCCCGGCCATGGCCAGAATGATGGCGTCATAGCGGCCCTCGGCAAGGGCCGCGAGGCGCGTGTTCACATTGCCGCGAAGAAGCTCGATCCGCAGGTCGGGCCGGCGCTTCAGCAGGATCGCCTTGCGGCGGACCGAGGCGGTGCCGACAACCGCGCCATGAGGCAGCGCATCAAGGCTTTCATAGCCGCCGACCAGCGCGTCGCGCCGGTCCTCGCGCGGCAGGACCGCGACGATCCGGGTGCCCTCTGCAAAGACGGTTTCCATATCCTTCATCGAATGGACGGCGGCATCGCACTCGCCGTCGAGAAGACGGCGCTCAAGCTCCTTGACGAACAGGCCCTTGCCGCCGGCATCGGCAAGCGAGCGGTCAAGGATGCGGTCGCCGCGCGTGGTCATGCCCCGGATTTCGGTGTTCAGCGGAGCCAGCCCGTCGCGAACAATCTCGGACTGCGCCAGCGCCAGCGCCGAGGCGCGGCTGGCCAGCACAAGCGGGGCGTTTGCAAAGATGTCGGGCGCTGTCGTCATAGCGCCAAGTTCTAATGCCCGGCCGCAACGGTTGCAAAGCAAAAAGCCGGCGCGGCAGCAAGACCAATTGTCCCGGGCGGTCGTCATAGTGCCGATGGTCATCATCATGACAATCGCCTATGATCGGGCCGGCCGGAACGGCACATCCAGCGGCACAAGCACGGGCAGGCCATGAACGACACCTTCCTCATGCTCGGAATCGAGAGCAGCTGCGACGAGACAGCAGCGGCGCTCGTGAAAAGCGACGGCACCATCCTTGCCAGCGAGATCGCCTCGCAGATGGAGGTGCATGCCGCGCATGGCGGTGTTGTGCCCGAAATTGCCGCGCGCGCCCATCTTGATGCCATCGACAGTGTGATCAAGGTGGCGATGGAAAAGGCCGGTGTGACCATGGGTGATCTCGACGGGGTCGCCGCGACCGGCGGGCCGGGTCTGATCGGCGGGGTCGTCGTCGGCACAGTGGCTGCCAAGGCCATCGCCACGGCACGCGGCATTCCCTATTACGCGGTGAATCATCTGGAAGGCCATGCCCTCAGCCCGCGGCTCGTCGACAAGGTCGGCTTTCCCTATCTTCTTCTGCTGGTATCGGGCGGGCATACACAGCTTCTGGCCGTGCATGCGCCGGGGATCTATGAGCGATACGGCACCACCATGGATGATGCCGCCGGCGAGGCTTTCGACAAGAGCGCCAAGATCATGGGCCTTGGCTATCCGGGCGGGCCCGCCATCGAACGTATTGCGGCGAACGGAAAGGCCGGGCTAGTGCAGCTGCCGCGCCCGTTGCGGGGCGCCGATCACTGCCACTTTTCATTCTCCGGCCTGAAAACGGCGGTGGCGACAAGGCTCGCCGCCATCGAGGCGGGCGACGGCGAGGCCGGCATTGCCGATCTGGCAGCCGCGCTGCAGGCCGCCATTGCCGACTGCCTTGCCGACCGCGCCAGACGGGCAATGGCCAGGTTCGCCGATGCGCATGGCCCCGCCACGCTGGTGATTGCCGGCGGCGTCGCCGCCAACAAGGCCATTTTCACGCGGCTGGAGACAGAGGCCGGCAAGGCCGGTTTTGCCCTCAGCGTGCCACCGGCATGGCTGTGCACCGACAATGCCGCGATGATCGCCTGGGCCGCGCTTGAGAGGAAGGACAGGCCCGATGATCTGGATTTCGCACCGCGTCCGCGCTGGCCGCTCGATCCGGATGCCGCACCGCCTCCCGGGCGCGGGGTGCGGGCATGAGACGCGTTCGTGTCATCGGCGGCGGCAGCTGGGGAAGCGCGCTCGCCGCAGCGCTTCATGACGCCGGCAATGACGTCGCGGTGCTGGTCCGGGACGAGGCCACGGTGAGGTTGCTTGCCGAGGGGCGCTGCCGCCAGCTTGCCGACATCCCCCCTGTGGAGCCGATTGCCGCCAGCACCGACCCCGCCATTCTGGATGAGGCCGACCTCGTCCTGCTGGTGGTTCCGGTTGGCGCCACCGCCGCGACGATCGAGACGGCCCACCGCCGTACCAGAACAGAGGCGCCGCTGGTTCTCTGCGCCAAGGGCATGGCGATGACAGCGGACGGGGCACGGCTGATGCCCGAGCTGGCTGATGCGATGGCGCCCGGCAGGCCGTCTGTCCTGCTATCGGGCCCGAGCTTCGCCGACGAGGTGATGCGCGGCCTTCCTGCCGCGGTGGTGGCGGCCGGGACGGACAGTGCGGCCGTTGAAATGGTCCAGCAGTCATTCCGGGCCAGCCAGCTGCGCGTCTATGCCAGCGGCGACCCGTTTGGCGTGGCGATCGGCGGCACCATGAAAAATGTCATCGCGATCGCCGCCGGATGCGCCATAGGCCTCGGCCTCGGCGACAACGCGCGCGCGGCGATCATCACCCGCGGACTTGCCGAAATGGCGCGGCTCGCCGCCGCCGAAGGCGCGGAAGCCGAAACCATCTACGGGCTGTCCGGGGCGGGCGACCTTGCGCTGTCCTGCGCTGGGCCACATTCACGCAACATGGCCTACGGGCTGGCGCTGGGGCGTGGCGAAACACCCGATGCACGCCTTGCCGAAGGCCGGAACACGGTGTCGGCACTTGCCGCGCGGGGCCGCGAGACAAGAGTGGAGCTTCCGATCACCAATGGTGTCGACCGGGTCGTGAATGGCGGCGCGCCGCTTGGCGATGTGGTCGCGTCATTGCTGGCACGGCCGGCCGGATCAGAATAGGAAGGACAGGATGAATTACTGGCTGATGAAATCCGAACCCTCGACATGGTCGTGGAACGACCAGCTTGCCAGGGGCGAGGACGGCGAGGGCTGGGACGGGGTTCGCAACCACCAGGCATCGAACAACATGAAAGCGATGGAGATCGGTGACCTCGCCTTCTTCTATCATTCGGTCAATGAGAAGCAGATTGTCGGCATCGTCGAGGTCTGCGAGACCTATCATCCCGATCCGACCGATGCCAGCGGGCGCTTCGGCATGGTCACCGTGAAGGCGGTCAAGCCGATGGCGCGGCCGGTCACGCTCGCCGAGATCAAGGGAGACGAGCGGCTCGCCGATATGGCACTGGTGCGCCAGGCGCGCCTGTCGGTCACCCCGGTCAGCGCGGCCCAATGGGACATTGTGATGGAACTCGGCGAGACGAGCCTCTAGCCCGGCACAAGGCGGCGGCTATTCCTGCGAAGACGCTTCGGCCTTGCCGCTGTCACGGCGGATGAAATAGAGATTCCGCAGATAGATGAACAGGCCGAGACCCTGCCCGCAGATAATGACCGGATCCTGCCGCCAGATGGCATAGAGCAGAAGCACGCCGCCGCCGCCGATGGAAAAATACCAGAAGGCCAACGGAATCACGGATTTCGCCTGCTTCTCGGATGACAGCCACTGGATGATGAATCGCATCGCGAACAGGCCCTGACCGGCGAAACCGACCACAATCATGATCTGTTCGGGGTTTGTCACAAGGCTGTCGGGAAGGAAGGGCAGCAGGTTGACAAGCAGCGTGGCGAAGGCGCGCGCGCCGGCCTCGATCTGGGCTGAAAGTAACGCAATCATGACGCAGTTCCGTCCGTGTCTGCCGCAGGCGCGAGTTCGGTTACCCGCCCCTGGCGCGGGGCCCGGCGAAGCAGCCAGATGACCCCGAAGATATCACTGATCCCGACAAGAAGCCGGTCGAGAATGCGGTATTTCGACGTGCCGCGAACACGCGGCCTGTGCGCCACATCCACTCCGATCACCAGCCCGCCATGCCGCCTGACAAGGCTCGGCATGAACCGGTGCATGTGGTTGAAGAAGGGAAGCTGCAGGAACAGGGACCTGTGCAGCACCTTGATGCCGCAGCCACTGTCGGGGTGCGTATCGGCAAGAAGCGTGCGCCGGATCCAGCGCGCCGCGCGCGATGCCAGAAGCCGGGCCTGATTGTCCTTGCGTTTGGCCCGGATGCCGGCTGCCATGCCGACTGTCTGGCCATCGGCGGGACATTGCGCGACAAGCGCCGCCTCGAGTGCGGGAAAGTCAGCCGGCACATTCTGGCCGTCGCCGTCCAGCACGCCGATCAGCCTGCCGCGCGACGCCAGCAGCGCCGACCGGATGGCGGCGCTCTGCCCGGCACGGGCCTCGTGGCGAAGCACACGCAATTGCGAAACGCGCGCAGCCGTCGCCGCAAGCTCCGCCGGGCTGTCGTCATTGCTGGCGTCGTCGACATAGATGATCTCGAAAGACCGCCCCGCCAGCGCGGCGCAGATTTCATCGACAAGCGGCGCGATATTGCCGGATTCATTCATCACCGGAACAAGAATCGAGATCTCGATCCCGGACGCCGGACTGGTCTTTGCCGATTTAGCGGTCATGAAGAAAAACTCGGAAGAGCGTTGGCACCTGCGTCTCTTTACCCATTGATACCGTTCCGGTCAAACCCGTCGGCGCGGTAAAGGAAGATTAGCACATTCTTGCCCTTTGACATGTTGAACCCCTCGACCTGCCGCGGGGTGGCAAGCGACAGCCCCACGCTGGCCGCCATATCGAGAAAAGCCTGCTGCTGGTCCCGCTCGACAATGGCGAGACCGTCGGGCGCCTCGGCAAGAAACAGCGCCGCCTCGCCGCCGTCCACCAGAAGCAGATCCTGTCCGAATTCGAACACCAGCGAAGGTTCGTGAATGCCGGCGGCGGCCATCGCCGCTGGTTGTGGTCCGGCAACGGTGATTTTGGCCTCGATGGCACGCGCCAGATGAACCCGCGAAAGCGAAGGGATCAACCCGGCGACGACAATCATATTGAACAGGATGCCTGCCGCCAGCATACGCGACAAAGGCGCGATGCCGCCATGACGGTGCCACAAGAGCGCCTGCCACCCGGCAAGCCCGGCCATCAGCGCCGCCAGCATCGCAAAGGCAAAGGCCCGGCCACCCGTCACCCCGCCATAGGTCAGCGCCGCCCAGATCACCGCCGCCGCCATCAGCGGGCCACAGGCCATGGCGAACCCCTCTGTCCCCAGCGCCAGCCAGCGACGCGCCACCGGCCGCAAGCCGCCCTTGGCAAGCCCGGCGAGCGGCGCGTCGACGGCGCAGACCAGCAGCACGACAAGCGCCGGCACCACGGGCATCGGATAATGCGGCAGCTTTGTCGGCACGAATTCGATCAGCAGCCAGAACGGAACCACCCAGGCCAGCAGGAAGCGGCTTTCGACATGCTGCAGCAACAACGGCAGCTGCGTTGCGGCGCGCGGGATCAGCAGGCTCAGCGGCCAGAGCAGGATTCCGGCCAGAAGAAGATAGGTCCCAACAGGCGCGCCGTGCGACTCCTGTCCTGACTTCACCTTGGCGACGAAGTCGCCACGGAAGGCAATGTCGAGAAAGGCACCGTCAGTGGCCAGCGTGACAAGGATGGCCCAGGGAAGCGTCACCCCGGCAAGAATCAGAAAGCCCCGTCCGGCCCGCAGCATGCGCAGCCATCCGGCATTGCGGTGCCAGATCGACAGGGCCGCCACCGTGGTAAGCGCCAGAAGCGGTGCCACCGGGCCCTTGACCAGAATCGCCGCCGCCATCGGCAGCCACACCCAGAGATAGGAATTGTAGGACAGCCGCCTGCCATGCTGCCAGGCCTGGTAGATCCGCATCAGCCCCCATTGCTGCATCAGGCAGAGCAGCATCAGCACCGAATCCGTCTTCGCCAGATGCGCCTCGGCGAACACCAGCAGCGAGCCGCCACAGGCCGCCGCCGCAAGCAGCGCCCGTGGCCGCTTGTAAAGCGTTCGCGCCACGCGATAGGTGCCGATGACAGTGAGCAGCATCGCCAGCAGGCTCGGCAGCCGGTAGGATGCGATATCGTCAGTGTCGAACAGCGCCGCCGAAGCTGATTGCAGCCAGTAGATTCCCGCCGGTTTCTTGGCGCGCAGCTCGTCCTGGAACCTGATGGTGACAAGGTCGCCGCTCTCGACCATCTGGCGGCTGGCCTGTGCAAAGCGTGATTCATCACGGTCCATCGGCGGAACGGTCTGGTGACCGGTCAGGACGGCTAGGGCAAGAAATGCCAGGACCATCAGCAGCGCTTGCTTTTTGAATGGCACGGTCACGCACGATCCTCTGGGTGGCAGGCTTGCCGACCGCCAGACTGGCTGCCGGCCGACCGCCTGTCGGTTAAAGCATTTTTTATCGCTGTTTTCTATAGGCATCGGAGGCGTCGTCACCTAGCCTGAAACAAGATTTACCGCCCCGCTTTTCAGGGACTCCGTATCAGATGACCGCCACCGCCGACGCACGCCAGGGCCAATCATGGCAACAGCAGGCAAGCTGGCGCCATATCTGGGCAATCTCCTGGCCGGTGTTGCTCGCCAACATCACCTTTCCGCTCGTCGGCGCCGCCGATACCGCGATGATGGGCCGGCTGGAAGATGCGAGCTTCGTCGGCGGCGTCGCGCTCGGCAGCCTTGTTTTCAATTTCATCTATTTCGGGCTCGGCTTCCTGCGGATGGGCACCACCGGCCTTGTCGCGCAGGCGCACGGGCGGGGTGACGCGACAGCCATCGAGCACCATATGGTGCGCGGCCTTGTTCTGGCACTATGCCTTGGCACCGGTTTTGTTCTTGCGACACCGCTGGTGCTGGCGCTCACCGGAGTGTTGCTGGCGGCCAGCCCGGCGGTCGAGGCGCTGATGCAGCAATATGTCGGAATCAGGTTGCTGGCGGTGCCGGCGGCCTTTGCCAATATGGTGCTTCTCGGCTGCCTGTTCGGCCGCCAGCATATGCGGCTTGTTCTGGTTCAGATCATCTTCATCAACGTTACCAACCTTGCCCTGAATATCCTGTTCGTCCTCGGGCTGGGCATGGCGATCGAGGGTGTGGCGCTAGCCTCGGTGGCGGCGCAATGGACCGGCCTTGTCCTGACGCTGGTGCTGATCCGCTGGCACTGGCGCGACCTTCTCGCGGGCATCGCGCGCCGCGTGTTCCGGTTCAGGCCGGCATGGTTCGATCCGGCGGCTTTCCGGCGGTTTTTCGTCATCGGCGGCGACATCATGATTCGCACGGTGCTGATCCTTCTCAGCGAGGCGGTGCTGCTGAACAACGCCGCGACGATCGGCGATCTGTCGCTGGCCACGGCACAGCTGGTGCTGGTGATGTTCAGCCTGATCAGCTTCGGGCTCGACGGCTATGCGCATGCCGCCGAGGCGCTTGTCGGCGAGGCGATCGGCAGGCGCAACCTGCCGATGCTGGATCAGGTGGTGCGGCGTACCAACATCCTTGCCGGCATATCGGCGCTGCTGATCAGCATCCTCGCATGGGCAGGCGGCCCGCTGATCATCGCCACGCTGACATCGCAGGCCGACCTTGCCGCCATGACGCTGGCGCACTGGCACTGGGTGGCGCTGCTGGCTCCGGTGGCCTTCATGGCCTTCCAGATGGACGGCATTTTCATCGGCGCCACGCGGAGCCGCGAGATGCGGAACGCGATGATCCTGGCCTTTGCCGGGTTCCTGCTGGCGGTTCTGGTGGCCGGAGGCTACGGGCTGAATGGCCTTCTTGCGGCCTTTACGATATATCTCGGGCTGCGCGGCATCACGCTGATGATGCGGATGCGGCATGTCCGAGCCATGGCGATGCCCGATGACAACACAGCTAGGAATGATACGACATGACATCCTTTCCCCTTGCCGATGCGGAAACACTCGGCCTTGTCGCGCATGACGAGGCCGCGCGGCCCCTGCGTGTGATGACGGCTGACGGATTCGACAGATGGACCAGGGACGCCGCGCAGGCAACGCGCGACTGGATCGCGGCGAGCGGCTTTGTCGCGAAGGCGGGAAAGACGCTGCTGCTTCCCCCGGCCGATGGCGAAGATGGCGGCGCGATCGCCGTCATGGATGCGGAAATGCCGCTCTGGGACGCGGCACGTGTGGCTTCATCGCTTCCGGCAGCGGTCTGGCGGATCGAGGATGCGGATGCCGACGGCATCGACCTTGGCATGGTCTGTCTTGGCTGGGCCTTGTCGCAATACAGCTTCGATGCCTATCGCCCCGGTGAGGCAGCAGAGACGCGACGCCTTGTCTTTCCGGCATCACTGACGGAGGTAGAGCGCAGCCGGATCACCGGCCTTGCCACCGGCACGGCGCTGTGCCGCGATCTGATCAACGCGCCGGCCAACCACATGACCCCGGCCGGCATCGAGGCGGCAGCCCGCGACCTTGCCGGGCGATTCGGCGCCGCGATCGAGGTCACCAGCGGCGCGGCACTGGAAAAGGACTTTCCGGCGATCAATACCGTCGGCCGCGCCGCCGAGGTCGGGCCGCGGCTGATCGACATGCGCTGGGGCGACAGCGGCCCGTCGGTCACCCTGATCGGCAAGGGCATCAGCTTTGATTCGGGCGGGCTGGATCTGAAGCCGTCGAAGGCGATGGAAATCATGAAAAAGGACATGGGCGGGGCGGCCACCGTTCTTGGCCTGGCGGCGGCGCTGATGACTGCCGGCATGCCGGTCCGCCTGCGGGTTCTGGTGCCGACGGCAGAGAACGCGGTTTCGGCGAAATCGATGCGGCCGCTCGACGTCATCGACACCCGCGCCGGCATTCCGGTCGAAGTCGGCAACACCGATGCCGAAGGCAGGCTGGTGCTTGCCGACGCCATCACCCTCGCCTGCGAGGAGGAACCGGATTTCATGATCGATTTCGCGACCCTGACGGGCGCCGCGCGGGTGGCGCTCGGCACCGAGCTTCCGGCGCTGTTCGCGAATGACGACGACACGGCCGCGGAGATCATCAGGGCCTCGAACGACGCGGCGGACCCGCTGTGGCGGCTGCCGCTCTTCGATGCCTATGAGCGCCATCTCGACGGCGGCCACGCCGCCATGTCGAGCACCGGCGCATCGGGATATGGCGGGGCGATCACCGCGGCGCTGTTCCTGCGACGCTTTGCCGGAAAACAGACCAACTGGGCCCATATCGATGTGATGGCCTGGAATCTTGGTGGCCGTCCGGGACGCCCGAAGGGCGGCGAAGCGATGGGGCTTCGCGCGCTGTTCACCTATATCGAGAGGCTGGCCGGCCGCTAGGCGGCGACGGTTGCCGTGTCAGTAGCCGCGTGACCAGTCGACACGATTCGCAGGCTCGCTGCCGTCCATCATCGCGGTGATGGCGGCGGCCACCTGTTCGGCCGCCGAGGTGGCATTGGTCTGTGCCGCCACATGCGGCCAGACCCGCACCTTGGGATGTGTCCAGAAAGGATGATCCTGCGGCAACGGCTCCACCGCGAACACATCAAGCGCCGCGCCGCCGAGCTTGCCTGAGCCCAGCGCCGCCAGCAGATCGTCATCATCCACCTGCGGGCCACGCCCGCCATTGATGATGAAGGCGCCGTCGGCCAGCATGCCGAAGAAGCCGGCATTCATGATCCCGGTGGTTTCCGGCGTCAGCGGCAGGACCGAGACGACGATGTCGAGACCGTCGGCAAATGCGGCAAGCTGGTCACTGCCGGCGAAGGTCGCCACCCCCTCGATCGAGCGCGGCGTGCGGGCGTAGCCGCGCACATCGAAGCCGAGCGCGGCGAACCGCCGGGCAATGACATTGCCGATGGCACCGATTCCCAGAATGCCGATCTTCGCGCCTGTGGCAGGGCGCTGCGGGATATGCTGCCAGACGCGGCGCTGCTCCTGGTCGCGATAGGCCGCGCCGTCACGCCAGAAATCCAGCGCGTTCAGGATGGCCCAGTGGCTCAGCGCATTCGCCATGTCGGGATCGATCAGCCGTACCAGCGGGATGTCGCGCGGCACCGTGTCGTCGCGCATCATGTGGTCGACGCCCTGGCCCTGCATGATGATGCCGCGCAGGTTCGGACAGCGGGTGAAGGCATCACGGGGCGGTGCCCAGACAAGCGCCACATCGCAGGACGCGCCGGCGTCGCTCATCAGCTCGACAATCTCGAAAGGCGGCAACCGGCCGGCGAGAGACTCCTCCCACTGGGCGATATCGCTGGCTGTGCCGTAAAATCCAATTCTGATCATGGGCCGATTCTCATCATGGCCGATCCTGGTCATGAGACCACCTCCTCTGGCTCAACCGGACTTGCCAGCCAGCGCAAGCGCGGCCGCGTGAAGCTCGGGCGTCGATGCCGCCAGCAGGCTGTCGGTTCCCTGCATCGTGACGGCAGCGCCCGTCTTGTCGGTGACAATGCCGCCCGCCGCGCGGATCACCTCGACGACACCCATGATGTCGTGCGTGGCCAGCCCGTCCTCGAGAACAATATCGACATGGCCGGCCGCCAGGAGTGCGTAATTGTGGCAATCGCCGCCATAGGTGCTTGTGGCAGAGGCGGCGCTCAGCCTGTTGAAGGCATCGAGGCTGTCCGGTTTCAGCGCTTCCGGCGAGGTCGTGGCGATTCGGGCGCGCGACAGCTCCGTCACCCTGCTGGTGCGGATCGGCGCCCGGTTCATCGTCGCCGTGCCGCCGACGGCGACATAGCATTCATCAAGCATCGGCATATCGATGAACCCGGCAAGCGGCACACCGTCACGGACCAGCCCGATCAACGTGCCGAAAACCGGGCGCCCGCAAATAAAGGCACGCGTGCCGTCGATCGGATCGATGACCCAGCCATAGCCGCTGGTGCCACGCTGGTCGGCATGCTCCTCGCCAAGAATATCGTCATCGGGAAACTGCGCTGCCAGCGCTTCGCGAAGCGCCAGCTCGACGGATTTGTCGGCCATCGTTACAGGCGAATCATCTGCCTTCCATTCGACATCGTGACCGCTGCGGAACCATTCGCGAATGATCGGCCGGCTGACAGCAGGAAGGCCGTAAAGAAAATCAGCCAGCGCGACATTGTCGAGCTGGCTGTGAACGCGGTTTTGATCCTGACCCGTCACCGGGATCAGCTGCCGCTTTCGGCGGCGATTTCGGCATCCGTCGGGAGCGCGGCCGGCGCGTCGGCCTGCTGGCGCAGATAGGCGATCATGTTCGCCCGGTCAGACGGCTTTTTCAGGCCGACAAAGTTCATCTTCGTTCCCGAGATGTAGGCCTTGGGCTTGTACAGGAACGCATTGAGCGCCGCATAATCCCACTGGCCGCCAAAATCGGCTAGCGCACCAGAATAGGAGAAGCCGTCGACCGCGCCCTTGTCGGCGTTGACGATGTTCCACAGCGCCGGGCCAACCTTGTTGGCGCCGCCCTGGTCAAACACGTGGCAAGCCGTGCATTTCTTTGCCAGCTTCTCGCCGGCGATCGCGTCGGCACTGGCCAGAAGCGCAAAGATCGGCTCCGGGCCGGTCGCCTTGGGCGCCTCGGCAACAGCAGTGCCGCCCTCTGGAACCTCAATGACATAGGCGTTCTGGGTCAGCTCGCTATGCGGCACCAGAACATCGGCAAGTTTGATACCTGCCATCAGCATCAGGCCGGCGACAAGAATGCCGGCAAACAGCTTATTAAGACCAAGTTCGTCCATGCTTGTTTCTCCCGAACGGGAGCTCCCCCTCACACAGTTCGGCTGGTGGCCGGGCGACCGCCCTGCCGATGCGCATTTCTTAGCGAAATTGACCGCTATCCTCAAGTGCTCCTTCAGCTTATTTGCGGCTTTTGCCTAGGCAAATGACCGATTATGTGATGAATTGCCGCATCATGAGCACGAAAGCCTCGCCCGTTATCATCATTCCGGCCCGCATGGCCGCGAACCGCCTTCCCGGAAAACCGCTTGCCGACATCGCCGGCAAGCCGATGATCTGCCATGTGTGGGAGCGCGCCATGGCTGCGGCCGTCGCACCCGTCTGGGTGGCCACGGACGATGCGGAGATCGCCGCGGTGGTCCGCAATGCGGGCGGAGAGGCGGTGCTGACCCGTGCCGATCATCCCTCCGGTTCGGACAGAACATTCGAAGCCGTCTCGCTGATCGATCCGGATGGCCAGTACAACCTTGTGCTGAACCTTCAGGGTGATCTTCCGGAAATGGACGAGACGATCCCGTCGATCCTGTTGCGCACCGCAACCGCCAGCGGTGCCGACCTGACGACGCTCGTCACCCCGGCGAGCCACGAAGAGGCCGCCCGCAAGCAGGTGGTAAAAGCCGTCGTCAGCTGGGACGAGGCCGGTGATGTGGGGCGCGCCCTCTATTTCAGCCGTTCTGCTGTTCCCCACGGCGATGCTCCGAAATGGCATCATGTCGGGGTCTATGGATGGCGCCGGCAGGCGCTGGAACGGTTCGTGACACTGCCGCCCTCGCCGCTGGAACAATCCGAAAGGCTGGAGCAGCTGCGCGCCCTTGAAGCCGGCATGCACATCGCGGTCGCCGCCGTCGACGAGGCGCCTGCCGGGGTCGACACGCCGGAAGACCTCGAGGCCACGCGTGCCAGGCTGTTCGCTGCGACGGGCGGGTGAACAGCCGAGATTGACAGCCGCATGGCGCGACCCGATACTCGCGCGCCAATCAACTGGTTCCGCCGGCATGGCGGGGCACAACCGCGACGGACCTGCGCAACATGACCGACAGCAGCAACATCATTGCCTTCCAGGGGGTGCTCGGCGCCTATTCGCACATGGCCTGCCAGGCTGTGAAGCCGGAGATGGAGGTCCTGCCCTGCCGGTCGTTCGAGGATATGATCCTCGCCGTTCAGGAAGGCCGTGCCGAGCTGGCAATGGTGCCGGTCGAAAATTCGATCGCAGGCCGTGTCGCCGACATCCATCATCTTCTTCCGGGCTCGGGCCTCTATATCAATGGCGAGCATTTCCAGCGGGTGAACCACCAGTTGCTGGCGCCGCGCGGCGCCACACTCGAAGATCTGGTCGAGGTCCACAGCCATGCCCAGGGTCTGGCGCAATGCCGCGAGCGGCTGCGCGCGCTCGGCCTGCAGCCTGTGATCCACCCCGACACCGCCGGTGCGGCCAAGGATATAGCCGCACGCGGCGACAAGAGTGTCGGCGCCATCGCCTCGGCCCTTGCCGGCGAGATCTATGACCTTGATGTCCTCGTCCCCTCGGCCGAGGATGCCGAGCACAACACCACGCGCTTTCTCGTCATGTCGCGGACAGATATCACACCGCCGGTGAATGGCGAGGCGATGGTCACCACCATGGTCTTCACCGTCCGCAGCGTGCCGGCAGCCCTGTACAAGTCGCTTGGCGGCTTTGCCACCAACGGCATCAACCTGACCAAGCTGGAAAGCTATATCCGCCCGGGCTCGCATCACAATGCGCAATTCTATGTGGATGTCGAAGGTCATATCGATTCACCCGACATGCAGCTGGCGATGGACGAATTGCGCTTCTATTGCCAGGACGGCGAGGTGACGATTCTGGGCACCTACCCGGCAAGCCCGCTTCGCAGCCGCGACTGATCCCGCCTCTGGCAGGGCAGTCCCGCCTCTTCACAAATGGCTTGTTCGGCCCTGCTCTTTGCTCCATATAGAGGGCAGGGAGGCTGGGCGGACGCGCTGTCGGTCTAACCGGTCAGGTCCGAGAGGAAGCAGCCAGGGTCGGCTTCGCGCGGGTCGTCCAGTCTTCCGCTATCATCCCCGCACAATCTGCTTCCGGCACCGCCCGAAACCGCCAGTTACCAGTGGCAAATCGGCGTCCTGTGCGGTAGGTTTCAGTCATCATGAGCGAGCAAAATCCAAACGGCTATCGGGTACTGGCACGCAAGTACCGGCCAGACCGGTTTTCCGAGCTGATCGGCCAGGAAGCGCTGGTCCGGACGCTTGGCAATGCCCTTACGCTCGGCCGCCTCGCCCATGCCTTTGTCCTGACCGGTGTCCGCGGGGTGGGCAAGACCTCGACGGCACGCCTGCTGGCCCGGGGCCTGAACTGCATCGGCGAGGACGGAAACGGCGAGGCCACGCTGGAGCCGTGCGGGACCTGCGAGCCATGCCAGGCCATTGGCGCCGGCCGCCATGTGGATGTTCTGGAAATCGACGCGGCAAGCCATACGGGTGTCGACGACGCGCGCGAAATCATCGAGGGGGTCGGGTACCGCCCGGTCTCGGCCCGCTTCAAGATCTATATCATCGACGAAGTCCACATGATGTCGAAGAGCGCCTTCAACGCGCTGCTGAAGACGCTTGAGGAACCGCCGGACAATGTAAAGTTCATCTTCGCCACCACCGAGATCCGCAAGGTTCCGGTCACCATCCTGTCACGATGCCAGAGGTTCGATCTGAGGCGGGTGCCGGCTGACGAGCTTGCCGGCCATCTGACAAGGATCTGCGAGCGCGAGAACATCAACGCCGAGGCCGAGGCCGTCACCGCCATCGCCCGCGCCGCAGAAGGCTCGGTCCGCGACGCGCTGTCGCTTCTCGACCAGGCGGCGGCGATGACAGCCGACAAGCTCAGCCCGGACAGCATCGCCGACATGCTCGGCCGCCCGGGACGACAGGATTCCATCACAATCCTTGGTGCCGCCCTGAAAGGCGACGCTGCCGGGGCGCTGGCCGCGCTGGCTTCCGCCATGGCGAACGGGGCCGAACCGGAAATGGTCATTGCCGATCTTCTGGACCTTGTGCACCGCGCCAGCCTGAAGGCGGCGGGGGGCAGCCTCGAGGCGCTTCTCGAGGTTGAGAAGGCACCTGTTTCAGAACTTGCCGAGCTCGGGATCGCCCGCCTCGGACGGGCCTGGCAGATGCTGCTGAAGGGGCATGGCGAGGTCACATCGGCACCGCAGCCGGTGGCGGCGGCGGAAATGCTGGTGATCCGGCTGGCGCATCTTGCGAATATGCCGACACCCGGTGAAATCGTCCGCAAGCTCGCTGATTCCGGCCCGGCCGCGCCACAGCAAACGGCGCCGGCCACACCAGATGCGTCGCCGGCAGACCAGACACCAGCAATGATGGCGGCCGGGCATGGCGAGCCGACTGCGCCCGTTCCGCCACAGCCGGTGACAGCGCCGCCGGTTGCAACGCCCGATGCCGCGCCGGAAGCGCGCGCGGCGCCGCAGCCGACGACGCTTCTCGACGTCAGCGAACTTGCCGATGCGCATGACGAGCCGCTGCTGGCGGCCCTGATCCGCACCCATGTCCGGCTTGTGCGGATGCAGCCGGGGCTGCTCGAGATCAACCTGACCGACGGCGCCCCGGAGACCCTGCCGGGCGACATGGCGCGCCAGCTTACCCGCTGGACCGACACCCGCTGGATGGTCAGCCTTTCGGACGGCGCAGGCGGCCGGACCATCAGCGAGGAACGGCAGGCGGCGCGACAAAAGCAGCGCGACGATCTGGCCGAGACACCCGTTATCAAATCGATTTTCGAGACCTTCCCGGGGGCCGAGATCGAATCCGTCAGACCCGCCGGGCAACAGGACGAGGAACCGTCGCAATGATGCGCAACATGGCCGGCATGATGAAGAAGGTCCAGGAAATGCAGTCGCGCATGGAAGCGCTTCAGCAGGAAATGGCCGACACCGAGTTTTCCGCTGCGGTTGGCGGCGGCGCGGTGCAGGTCACCGTGACCGGCAAGGGCGAGATGCGCGGCGTGAAGATTGATCCGTCCGCCGTCGACGCCGAGGATATCGGCATGCTCGAGGACATGATCTGCCTTGCCGCCAACAATGCCCGCGCGGAGGCCGATGCGGCCATGGCCGCGAAGATGAAAGACATCACCGGCGGGCTGCCGCTGCCGCCCGGCATGTCGCTTCCCTTCTGAGCACGGGTGCCGTGGACGCGCAGCTCGATACCCTGATTCGCCGGCTGGCCCGGCTTCCCGGGCTCGGCCCGCGGTCGGCGCGGCGCGCCGTTCTGCATCTGCTGCAGAATCGCGAGACGCTGATGCTGCCACTGGCCGATGATATGGGCCAGGTGGCGCGCGCGTTACATAACTGCGCCGATTGCGGCAATCTGGATACCGGTGACACCTGCCGCCTGTGCCGCGATCCGCAGCGTGACAGGCAGGTGATCTGCGTCGTCGAGGATGTGGGCGACCTCTGGGCGATGGAACGCGCGGCGGCGTTTCGCGGCCTTTATCACATTCTTGGCGGAACGCTGAGCGCGATCGACGGGCGCGGCCCAGCCGAACTGAATATCGAGCGGCTGGTCAGCCGCGCCGCTGACAGGGTCAGCGAGGTGATCCTTGCGCTTCCGGCAACGGTCGAGGGCCAGACGACAGCGCATTATCTTCACGAAAGGCTGTCATCGCTGCCGCTGGAGGTGACCCGGCTTGCGCATGGCGTGCCGGTGGGCGGCGAGCTCGATTTCCTTGACGACGGGACGCTGGCTCAGGCGCTGAAAGCACGCTCGCGCATCGGCGGCGACTGACAGTTCAGTCAGTTTCGACAGGAAGCCCGGGACGCGGCGCCTCCTCCTCTCCGACATCGATCTGGGTGATCCTGTTGCCGCGCGAGGTGATCTTGCGGGTCGATGTCTGGATGTCGTCGATATCCTTTTCCACCTGCCCGAAATGTGATGCCAGCTTGCGGACCCGTTCATCCAGCCTGCCGACATCCTGCATCATCGTATCCACCTCGGCCTGAATCTTGCCGGCCGCCTCATGCATGCGGGCGTCGCGAAGGATGGCGCGCACCGTGTGCAGCAGCAGCATCAGATTGTCCGGCCCGGCCATATAGACGCGCTTGCGCCGGCTTTCCTCGACCAGCTTGGGGAGCTGCAAATTGATCTCGGCATGGACGGCCTCGGACGGCAGGAACATGATGGCGCTGCCGGCCGTCTCGCCGGGGATGATGTAGCGCTCGGCGATGTCACCGATATGTTTCTTCACGTCACTTTCCATCGCCCGCCGCGCCGCCGTGCGCGCCGCCTCGTCGGCGGCCGCCGCCAGCGCGCGGAAGGATTCCAGCGGAAATTTCGAATCGATGCAGATCGATCCCGGCGGCGAGGGCATTTCGATGAAGCAGTCCACCCGCCGCCCGTTGCCAAGCGTGTGCTGGAAGGAATAGGCCGAATCGGGAAGCGCGTCGCGCACCAGGTTTTCCAGCTGCACTTCGCCAAAGGAGCCACGCGCCTGCTTGTTCGACAGGATGTTCTGAAGGTCGGTGACCTGCCCCGACAGGGCCGAGATATGCTCGTTCGCCTTTTCGATCACAGCGAGCTTTTCCGCCATGCCGGTCAGCGAACGGTTGGTGCGCTCGTTCTGGTCGCGGAGCGACTGCTCGAGCCGTGTGCCGAGCCGCCCCTCGCTTTCCTGCATGGCCGAGGCCACGGTCTGCTGCAAGGCGCCGGACTGGGTCGCCAGCGTTGCCAGCTGGCCGCGCAGCTCGGCAAGCGCCTCGGCATCACCGGTACTGCTCTTCGCCCGCATCTGGCGCATGATCAGGATGACGACAGCGGCTAGCAGAAGAAGCAGGAGAAGGGTATCGATGGCCATGGGTGCCCTCTGGTTCGGGGGTGCGTTGGCGCCGAGTCTGGCATGGCGGCGGCACGACTGCAACTTGACTGCCGGAGCGCCTTGACCTACTTCAAAAGCCTTGATCCCGAGACAGGCAGGCTCGCAACCCATGGCGCTGATTCCCATCATCCTGATCCCCGACCCGGTGCTTCGCAAGGTCGCGGCACCGGTGACCGAGATCACCGATGGCACCCGCCGGCTTCTCGATGACATGGCCGAGACCATGTATGACGCGCCCGGGATCGGGCTCGCCGCGCCGCAGGTCAATATCTCGGAACGGGTGATCGTGATGGATTGCGGTCGCGACGAGGCGCCGGAACTCTACAAGATGATCAATCCCGAGATCGTCGCCCAGTCCGACGACCGCTCGGTTCTGGAAGAGGGCTGCCTGTCGATTCCGCACCAGACCGCCGAGGTGGAGCGCCCGGCAAGCGTCGATGTGCGCTATCTCGATACCGACGGCAATGAACAGATGCTGCATTGCGAGGGGCTGCTGGCGGCCTGTGTCCAGCACGAGATCGATCATCTGGACGGGGTGCTTTTCATCGATCATCTGTCGCGGCTGAAGCGTGACATGATCGTCCGCAAGGCGCTGAAGGAGCTTCGCCAGTCCGCCGCGTCATCAGGCCGTGGCTGACGCCATGCCGCGCCTGCGTATCGTGTTCATGGGGAGCCCCGATTTCGCCGTTCCGGCGCTGGACAGGCTCGCCGGCTCGCATGACATCCTTGCCGTCTACACACAGCCGCCGCGCCGGTCGGGCCGCGGCATGCGCGAGACACCGCAGCCGCTTGCCGCCCATGCCGCCGCGCGCGGCCTCGAAACCCGGCATCCGGCCAGCCTGAAGAACGACGCCGACGCGGCGGCGCTGGCGGCGCTGGATGCCGACCTGTTTGTCGTCGTCGCCTATGGTCTGCTGCTTCCCGCCAATGTGCTGGCGATGCCGCGCTATGGCTGTATCAACGGCCACGCCTCGCTGCTGCCGCGCTGGCGCGGTGCCGCCCCCATCCAGCGGGCGATCGAGGCCGGCGATGCCGAGACCGGCATCTGTGCCATGCTGATGGAAGAGGGGCTGGATACCGGTCCGGTTCTTGCCAGCCGCAGCTGTGAGATCGGCCCGCAGGACACTGCCGGAACGCTTCACGACAGGCTGGCAGCGATCAATGCCGACCTTCTCGGCGACACCGTCGATGCCCTTCCCGGCATTCTGGACCATGCCGCCCCGCAGGATGAGGCCGCCGCCATCTATGCCCGCAAGATCACCCCGGCAGAGGCCGAGATCGACTGGCAGCGGAGCGCCACCGGAATCGATCGGCAGATCCGTGCCTTTACCCCGGTTCCCGGGGCCTGGTTCAACGGGCCGAAAGGCCGGATCAGGGTCCGCGATGCGCGGATCGGCACCGGTGCGGCGTCTCAGGCAGCGGCCGGCACCTATCTGGGTCTTGATGCGGACGGCGGAATGCGCATCGCCGCCGGAGATGGCGAGATCATTCTCGATATGCTGCAGCCTGCCGGCGGGCGGGCGATGCCGGCGCGTGATTTCCTGAACGGGACGCCGGTCCGGCAAGGAAGCCTGATCACCGCCGCGCCGGAGGGCGGCGAATGACCCGCCGCATCTTCATCACCATCGAATATGACGGCACCCCCTTTGTCGGCTGGCAGCGCCAGGTCACCGGCCTGTCGGTCCAGCAGGTGCTGGAAGAGGCGGCGGCCGAAGTAACCGGCGGCGACATTCTGGTACAGGGCGCCGGGCGGACTGATTCCGGCGTCCATGCCACCGGCCAGGTGGCGCATCTGGACGTTCCCGACAAATTCGATGCCAACCGGGTGATGGAGGCGCTGAACGCGCTGACCGGCGATCACCCGGTGAGCATTATCGAAGCACGCGAGGTGGATAGCGAGGCGCATGCCCGCTTTTCCGCGACCGGGCGGCGGTATCTATACCGCCTGCTGCCGCGGCGCCAGCCGCCGGCGCTCGACCATGGCCGGGTCTGGCATCATCGCGGCGCGCTGGACCCCGGCGCCATGCAGGCGGCGGCGGCGCTTCTTGTCGGACGGCATGATTTCACCAGCTTCCGTGCCAGCCAGTGCCAGGCGGACAGTCCGGTGCGCACGCTCGACGAATTGCGGATCGAACCGCAGGGCGAGGAACTCCATATCCATGCCGCGGCGCGCTCCTTCCTTCACCATCAGGTGCGCAACATCGTCGGCACGCTGGCGCTGGTCGGCGCGGGAAAATGGACCGAAGATGATGTGGCAACGGCGCTCGCCGCGAAGGACCGTTCGGCCGCCGGGCCGACCGCCCCGCCGGAGGGGCTGTATCTGACCGGGGTGACTTATCCGACCGGGATCTGAACCCGTGACATCAGGAACACCTGAAGGCCCGTATCGATGACAATCGACAGGAAAATGAGTCCGGTGGCGTACCAGCCGTCGCGGCCCAGCTGGTCGCGGCCAATGCGCCACAGCCAGTAGACCGTCCAGAAGAACAGGCCGAACAGCAGGATCGAATAGGTCAGATCCTCGGTGATGATGATGACGTTCTCGACCGCGCCGCCAAACAGCCGGTGCACATTCCCGACCCACAGGAAGGGCACCAGATAGGCGAAGATCCGGTTCGACAGCCCGGAATTGTTCAGGATCCTGATAAAGATCAGCACCGTCACCACGACGGCCAGAAGCTGCACCGTCAGGCGCGTGAAAAGCACCATCAGGCCGTTGGTGATCGCCGGATAGATCATCACGATCACGGTGAAGATCATCGAGGCCCAGATCGCCTGCCAGACGGCCGGCGCGTCGAGAGTGTAGGTGCCGCTGACCGGGCGCCGCCCGAACATCACCATCAGCGTGCGTTTCACCAGATCGGTCAGCCGCGCCGCACTCAGCGAATCATCGGGCCCGGTCATGAGGTCGCCCCGCCGAAGAACCGCACCATGAAATCCTCGTAGATCATGCTGAGCCCGTCGATATCGGCCGTCGCCACATTCTCGTCGACCTGGTGCATGGTCTGGCCAACAAGGCCGAATTCCGCCACCGGGCAGAGAGTGGTGATGAAGCGCGCATCCGATGTGCCGCCGCCGGTGGACAGCTGCGGCCGCCGGCCTGTCACCGCCTCGGCAGCATCCGCCAGCAGGCCGGTCAGGGTGCCCGGGTCGGTCAGGAACGGGTGCGCGTTGGCTTTCCAGGTGACGGCCCAGTCGCCGCCGACCCGCCCGAAATGCTCCTCGAGCCAGCCGATCAGCCCGTCGGCGCTGTGTTCGGTGTTGAAGCGGATGTTGAATTTCGCCTCGGCACGCGCCGGAATGACATTGGTCGCCGGGTTGCCGACATCGATCGTCGTCACATGCGCCATCGACGGATCGAAATGGGGTGTGCCGCCATCGAGCTCGCATCCGTTCACCGGTGCCAGCATGGCCAGAAGCCGCGTCACCGGATTGTCCGCCAGATGCGGATAGGCGACATGGCCCTGACGGCCGGTCACCGTCAGGTGACCGGACAGGCTGCCACGGCGGCCGTTCTTGATCACATCGCCGAGCGCGTTCGGGTTGGTCGGCTCGCCGACGATGCAGGCATCCGGCTGCTGCCCGTTGGCAGCGGCCCATTCCACCATTTTCACCGTGCCGTTGACGGCATCGCCCTCTTCATCGCCGGTGATCATCAGGCTGATCGATCCGTCGGTACCGGTTTCCAGAACCCGCGCGGCGGCGGCGACAAAAGCGGCGATCCCACCTTTCATGTCGGCGGCACCACGGCCATAGAGACGCCCGTCGGCAATCTCGGCATCGAAAGCGCCATGCGTCCAGGCGGCCTCGTCGCCGACCGGAACCACATCCGTATGGCCGGCAAAGCACAGATGCGGCCCACCATCGCCGATGCGGGCGAAGAGATTGTCGATGCGTTCATCGCCCTCGCCAAAGGGGAGGCGCGTGCAGGCAAAGCCGAGCGCCGTCAGCTCGGCCTCGAGAAGGTCGAGCGCGCCGCCTTCATGCGGCGTGACCGACGGGCAGCGGATCAGCCGCTGCGCCAGGTCGACGGCATGCGACGGCCCGGCCCCCATCAGTCGCGCAGCAGTTCGTTGACCGACGTCTTCGACCGGGTCTTCTCGTCCACCTGCTTGATGATCACGGCGCAGGAAAGCGACGGCCCCGGGGACCCGTCGGCAAGCGGCTTGCCGGGAAGCGTTCCCGGGACGACCACCGAATAGGCGGGCACGCGGCCCATATGCACCTCGCCGGTGACACGGTCGACAATCTTGGTCGAGGCGCCGATGAAGACGCCCATCGACAGGACCGCGCCCTGCTCGACGACCACGCCTTCGACAACTTCGGAACGGGCGCCGATGAAACAGTCATCCTCGATGATCACCGGGCCGGCCTGGAGCGGTTCGAGAACACCGCCGATACCTGCACCGCCCGACAGATGGACATTCTTGCCGATCTGCGCGCAGGATCCGACTGTCGCCCATGTATCGACCATGGTGCCGCTGCCGACATGGGCGCCGAGATTGACGAAACTCGGCATCAGCACGGCGCCGGCGGCGATATGCGCGGAATGGCGGACGACACAGCCCGGCACGGCGCGGAAGCCGGCATCACGGAATTCCGCCTCGCCCCAGCCGGCGAATTTCGACGGCACCTTGTCCCACCAGGACGCCTCGCCGCTTTCCGGATAGTTCGTGCCTGACGGGATCACCGCCATGTCGTTCAGCCGGAATGACAGCAGAACGGCCTTTTTCAGCCACTGGTTCACATGCCATTGATGATCGCCGCGCGGTTCCGCCACGCGGGCGCTGCCGTCATCCAGCATGCCAAGCGCCGCATTGACCGCGTCACGCACCGCGCCGGTGGTCGCTGCGCTGATCGAATCGCGGTCTTCCCAGGCTGCGTTGATGTCCTGTTCCAGTTGCGCCATATCCATGCTGGTCTCCGTTTATGCTGGCATGATGACAGGCACGCCTTGCCGCGCACCTGTTGTTGTCCTTGTGCAGATATCGACCTTTCAGGCCTGAATGGCAAGGGTCGAAAGAAAGCTCTTCAGATCATCGGCGATGAAATGAACATATGGTTCGTCCGCGCCGGTCGCCGCCCAGTCATGATCGCTGACGAGCCACACCGTGCGCATGCCGAGCGCGTGCGCCGGCTCGAGATTGCGCGCCATATCCTCGATCATCACCGCGCCGGTCGGATCGATGCCGGTGGTGCTGATGAAACTGTCGAACGCGGCCTGTTCCGGCTTTGGCACGAAATCGGCCCCGACAATGTCGAAAATCTGGTCGAAATGATGCCGGATGCCATAGGCGTTGAGGATATTCTCGGCATGCGGGACGGTGCCGTTGGTGAAGATATGCTTGCGCCCGGGCAGCGCTGCCAGCATCGCGTCGAGCTCGGTCTCGACGGGAAGGTCGCTGACATCGATATCATGAACGAAATGAAGATATTCCTCGGGGGTCAGCCCCTGCTCGACCATCAGCCCGCGCATGGTGGTGCCATAACGGTGGAACAGGTCCTTCTGGATCACCTTCGCCTCGTCATGCGGAACATCGAAATGCCGCGCCACGAATTCGGTGATCCGCACCGCCACCCGCACGAACAGGTTCGACCGTGCCGGATAGATGGTGTTGTCGAGATCAAACACCCAGTCATTGATGCTGTCGGTGGGGAAGCCGGTCGGCGACTTGGATTCTGGTGACATAAAACTCTGGCCTTTCTCGGGGTATGGATCAGGCGACGTCAGTCGGCCCGGATCATGGTTCCCATGCCATGTTCGGTGAACAGTTCGACGAGAAGCGCGTGTGGCGCCCGCCCGTCCATGATCACCGCGGCTTCCGCTCCCCCGAGAACCGCGTTGATACAGGTTTCGACCTTCGGGATCATGCCGCCGGACACGGTGCCGTCACGAATCAGCGCCTCTGCCTGGCTGACCGTCAGGTCGGTGATGAGATTGCCGTCGCTGTCGAGCACGCCGGCGACATCGGTCAGCATCAGCATGCGGGTCGCGCCAAGCGCCGCGGCGATCGCGCCGGCAGCCGTATCAGCATTGATGTTATAGGTCTCGCCGCTGCCGTCGCTTCCGACAGGGGCCACGACCGGGATCAGCTTTGCCGCGTTCAGCGCGTCGAGAACGCCTGTATCGACATGGTCGGGCTCGCCGACGAAGCCGAGGTCGATGGCTTCCTCGATGGCACTGCCCTCGGTCTTGGCTGTGGCCATCAGCTTGCGCGCGGTGATCAGCCCGCCATCCTTGCCGGAAATGCCGACGGCACGGCCGCCGGCCTGGGCAATGGCGGCGACCAGCGCCTTGTTGATGCCGCCTGCCAGAACCATCTCGACCACCGAAATGGTGGCCTCGTCGGTCACCCTCAGGCCGTCGATGAACTTTGATTCGATCTGCAGCTTCTTGAGCATGGCGCCGATCTGCGGACCACCGCCATGAACGACGACCGGACGGGCCCCGACCTGGTCGAGAAGCGCGATATCGGCGGCAAAGGCGCTGACATAATCGGCCTCGCCCATCGCATGGCCGCCGAACTTGACGACCAGCGTCTGATCGGAATAGCGGCGCATGAACGGCAACGCCTCGACAAGCATGCCGGTTTTCTCGAGCAGATCTGACTGCAGCGTTGAAATATTGTCGTCCATCATGATGCCTTTCCGGCTGCCGGGCAGACATGCCTGCAGCGCCAAGCTAGCCGCGCCAAAATATCGGCAAGCCGCGGGGATGTGCAAGTCTTCTTCGCCGCAGCGTCAGCGCGACCCGGCCTTGGGAAGCGCCATTCCGGCAAGATGCGCACGCAGGCCGGCGATGCCCTCGCCCTTTTCCGAGGACGTCACGAACAGCTGCGGGAACGCCGCAACGTGGCGATTGACCGTCTTCGCCGTGGCATCGCACACCTTCTCGAGCGCGCCCTGTTTGAGCTTGTCGGCCTTGGTCATCACCACCGCCCACGACACCGCGCTGGCATCCAGCAGCTTCATGATCTCGGCATCGGCGCTGCCGATCCCGCGGCGGCAATCAATCAACAGGAATACCCGCTGCAGCGAGGCGCGTCCGGCAAGAAACTTGCGGGTCAGCGTTGTCCAGGCCTTGATATCGGTCTTCGGCGCCGAGGCATAGCCATAGCCCGGAAGATCGACAAGCTGCAGCCGGCTCGCCAGGTCGAAGAAAATAAGCTGGCGCGTGCGCCCCGGTGTCTGCGATGTGCGGGCCAGCGCCTTGCGTCCGGTCAGCGCGTTGATCAGCGACGACTTGCCAACATTGGAGCGGCCGGCGAAACAGATTTCGGGCAGCCCTTCAGGCGGCAGGACATGCATGTTGTTGGCGGCGGCGATGAAATCGCAGCTGCCGGCAAACAGGAGCCGTCCCGCCTCGAGCTCGGCGGCGGTCAGCTCTCCTTCTGAATGCTGCGAAGGATGTACCATTGCTGCGCCATCGAAAGCATGTTGTTCCAGGTCCAGTAGATCACCAGACCGGCCGGGAATGTGGCCAGAAGGAAGGTGAAGATGATCGGCATGAACTGGAAGATCCGTGCCTGTACCGGGTCCGGCGGGGTCGGGTTCAGGCGCATCTGCAGCCACATCGACAGGCCCATCATGATCGGCCAGGCGCCGAGCTGCAGGAAGGGCGGCAGGAAATCGACCGAGAACGGCATCAGGCCGAACAGGTTGAACACCGATGTCGGGTCGGGCGCCGACAGGTCGGTGATCCATCCGAAGAAGGGCGCATGGCGCATCTCGATGGTGACGAAAAGCACCTTGTAAAGCGCGAAAAACACCGGGATCTGAAGCAGCACCGGAAGGCAGCCGGCCGCCGGATTGACCTTCTCTTCCTTGTACAGGGCCATCATCGCCTGGTTCATAGCCATCCGGTCATCGGCATGACGCTCGCGGATTTCCTGAATCTTCGGCGACAGCACCCGCATCTTGCCCATCGACCGGTAGGATTTGTTGGCCAGCGGGAAGAAAACGAGTTTCACCACGATGGTGAAGGCAAGCACCGCAAGGCCGAAATTGCCAAGCAGGCTGTTCAGCCAGTTGATCGCATAGAAGAACGGCTTGGTCAGGAAGTAGAACCAGCCGAAATCGATCGCCAGATCGAAATTCGCAATGCCGAGCTCTTCGGCATAACCGTCGAGAAGCGAGACCTTCTTTGCGCCGGCGAACAGCCGTGTCTGGCTGGATACGACACCGCCTGCCGGCAGCACGCTCGCCTCGCTCGCGATGTAGTCGACCTGATAACGGTCCGAAGGGCCGGCCAGCGACTTGAAGGCGAAATTCATGTTCGCGGACTGGTCGGGCAACAGCGCGGCAAGCCAGTATTTGTCGGTAAAGCCGATCCAGCCGCCTGGCATTTCAGGCCTGATTTCGCTGACGCCGCCATCGGCATCGCGCATGTCGTCGTAATCTTCTTCACGCAGGGTCTCGTCGAACACGCCGAGAGCACCTTCGTGAAGGATGTAGATGCCGGTCGTCGCCGGCGTGCCGTGGCGGCGCACCAGACCATAGGGGAACAGCGTCAGCGGCGCCGACAGCGCGCTTTCCACGCTGTCATCGACGGTGATCATGTAATCATCATTGATCGACAGCTGGCGGCGGAATGTCAGGCCGTTGCCATTTTCCCAGGTCAGCGTCACCGGCGATCCCGGCGACAGGACCATCGAGCTCGCGGTCCAGACACTGTCCGATTTCGGCATTGGCTGGGCGGCATCTGCCGAAGCCCAGCCGAATTCTGCGAAGAACGGCGCCGCGGTGCTTGTCTTCAGAAGAAACTGGATGTTTTCCGAATCAGGATCCTGGGTCTCCTGATAAGCCTTGAGCATGATGTCGTCGACCCGGAGACCGGCGAGCGAAATCGAGCCTGAGACCAGCGGCGCGTCGATGACGATCCGCGGTGCCTCCACGGCAGCCGCGGCTTCGTTGGCAGACAGCTGGCCGGTGGCGGCGGCGCCTGCGCTTCCCGCGACAGCATCCGGATCAACCTGCGGCGCATCACCGGAAGCGGCAGCGGTGGCGGCCTCCTGCTCGGCGATGGCCTGCTGCATCGCAGCTTCCTTTTCCAGTTCCGGGCCGACGACAAACATCTGCCAGCCAAACAGAACGGCCATCGACAGCGTGATGGCGAGGATCATATTACGGTTTTCCGGATTCATTCGTCGGGTCCCTGCGCGCGCCGGCGCACCAGTTGTCACAAATGCCTTTGCCTATGGCTGCCGCCCGGCTTCCGGACGGCGGTCTTCGTCCAGCCCGGGAACCGGATCGAATGCCGGTTCTGCCCAAGGATGGCAACGCGAGATACGTTTTAGCGTAAACCACCCGCCACGCAAGGGCCCATGACGCATCAACGCCTCGCGCGCATAGTCCGAGCAGGTCGGCAAATGACGGCAGTTCGCCCCCAGAAGCGGCGAAATCAGCATGCGATAGAGCCAGATAAGAGCGATCAGTGGCGCCGCAAACACCATGGAGGCAAACCTGCCGAGGCCGCGCAGGCTCTTTGCTTGGTGCGCCATCAACTGGTCTTTCCGCCGCTGCCCTGATCGCCTGCGCTGTCACCTGCGCGCTCGATGCCGCGATGAAGATATCCGAGAGATTTATGGAGGTCGGCGACAAGATCATCCCAAGGCCGCTCGGCCGTGCCGTGTCGGGCGATCATCACATAGTCGGTGCCGGGACGGGCACGCTTGGCCAGTTCGGTACGCGCAAGCGCACGAAGACGCCGTCGCGCCCGGTTGCGGCGCACGGCATTGCCGGTCTTTTTTGAAGCTGTGAGGCCAAGCCGCCAGTCATCACGGCCGGTGGGCGCGGCCTGCAGGACAAAGCCTGCCGCCACCGCTTTGACGCCGCTGTCTCGTGCTGCCAGAAAACCGGCGCGCGACGGGATGCTGACCAGAGCGGTCACCGCGGCGTCATCCGAAGATCAGGCAGACAGGCGCGAACGGCCCTTTGCCCGGCGCGCGCGCAGAACGCGGCGGCCGCCAACAGTTGCCATGCGCGACCGGAAACCGTGACGGCGCTTGCGAACGAGAACACTCGGCTGGTAGGTGCGTTTCATGATGACGCTCCCTTGACACTAAATTGGCTGTCAGAAACTAAGTCGGGTTGTAGGGCTGAAATGGCCTACTGTCAATGTCTTATCGGACTTGCGTCCCAATCGGCCCCGCAGGCTTGGCGATGCCAAGCGCTTGTGCCATAGGGCGGAATTCCGACCCGCCAAGAATGAACCGACCTCGGGACCGGTGGACCCGGTTTTGTGATCGTGGATCCCTCGGATTTCCGCGACCCGCTATGGATGATGTTCTCCGGCTCGCTGCTGATGCTGACTGTGGTGATTTTTGCCGGACTGTCGGCGCTGCGGATGTTTCTTAATCACCATTACGGCGCGCCGCTTCAGGCGCTTGTCAATTCGATCAACGCTTTCAGCGACGATCCCTTGGTGGCGAGGCCGATTGCGGACGAGCTTTTGCGCTCGCGCGAGTTTGTCGCCGCGGCGCAGGCCCTTGAAACATTGCAGCGCGAACGGCTTGCCGACATCGGCGAGGCGGTGGCGAAGATCAATCACGACATTCGCAATGTTCTGAGTTCAACGACCCTGGTGGCGGATACGATCCTCGTATCGGAAGACCCGCGGCTCCGCAGTATGGCGCCGCATATCGTCTGCTCGCTTGAGCAGTCGGTGGCGCTGTGCCAGTCGATGATGGACTATCTTGCCGAGAACCCGGCCGCCGAGCCTGTGCGATTCGCCATGCAGGCGCTTGTCGGGGAAATCGCCGCGAGCGCCGGAATCGAAGTGCGCTATGACGGACCGGAGGAGGTTCGCCTTGACATTACGATGATGTCACGGATCCTGCTCAATCTCGCCCCTAACGCCGCGAATGCCGGTGCCGGCAGGATCAGCATCGATATCTGGCGCGCCGGCAGGCTTGGTGTCATCGACATCGCCGATGACGGGCCGGGAATCCCACATGAACACTGGGACAGCCTGTTCCTGGCCTTCCGCAGCAAACAGCGCGGCGGGACCGGCCTAGGGCTGGCGATCGCGCGCGATCTTGCGGTTGCACAGTACCCAAGTGCGATAAGGATCCCATTATGCCAGGTGCGACGAGCGTCATCAACGTACGCTACGACACCAAGCGTATTGGCCCAATTAATAAGAGCGTAACCATAACCTCGAACGCCTCAAACGAGCCGACCAAGGTGATTCGTATCAAAGGCAAGGTAGAAGCAGCTGACGCTGGAAGCACTGGAGGTGCTCCCGTCAAGCCTGCGTCTGTTGGTGCGCCTTTGAACAAGCAATAAGCATTTTTCCATTTGAAAAAGAA
>ENA-OSEY01000391-OSEY01000391.1-marine-metagenome-genome-assembly--contig:-NODE-391-length-32528-cov-4.299282_pt1 | contig 32528 bp, 31 predicted proteins | sample MGYA00248465_ERZ534230 | MGnify/ENA primary metagenome ERZ534230 (study PRJEB26409, sample SAMN06344110) | marine metagenome | isolation source: Sea water from surface | place: Atlantic Ocean:Southern... | reverse complement strand
AATGCTTGAAGATATTGCTATTTTGACAAATGGTGAGCTTATCTCTGAAGATATTGGTATCAAACTTGAAAATGTTACTTTAGATCAATTGGGTACAGCAAAGAAGGTTGAAATCACTAAAGAAGAGACAACCATTGTTGACGGAGCTGGTTCTAAGAAAGAAATTCAAGGTAGAGTCGCTCAAATAAGAGCGCAAATTGAGGAGACCACATCTGACTACGATAAAGAAAAACTTCAAGAAAGACTTGCTAAATTAGCTGGTGGAGTTGCAGTTATCAGGGTTGGTGGCGCAACAGAAGTTGAAGTTAAAGAGCGTAAAGACCGTGTTGATGATGCAATGCACGCAACAAGAGCTGCAGTTGAAGAGGGCATTGTAGCAGGTGGTGGAGTAGCGTTAGTAAAGGCTTCAGGTGCTTTAGATAATATTAAAACTGATAATGATGATCAAAAAGTAGGTGTTAATATTATAAGAAGAGCAATACAAGCTCCTGCTCGCCAAATTGCAGATAATGCTGGCGAAGACGGATCTGTTGTGGTTGGTAAATTAATGGAATCCAAAGATAAAAACATGGGTTTTAATGCTCAATCAGGCAAATATGAAGATATGATTAAAGCTGGAATCATTGATCCCACTAAAGTTGTCAGAAATGCATTACAAAATGCAGCATCTGTTGCCGGTTTAATGATCACAACTGAAGCTATGGTTACCGATGCACCAGAGCCAAAGTCAGCTGGTGGCGCTCCAGATATGGGCGGCATGGGCGGCATGGGCGGCATGGGTGGCATGGGCGGCATGGGCGGCATGATGTAACCACCTAAAATATTATCTTGGGCCGGCTTTTTGCCGGCCTTTTTTATTTAAAGATTTTAATTTTTTATAAAAAAATATATACAAATTGAAAACAAAACTTGTTTAATGACAGCAAACTTAAAAATAAATGATTTTAGCAAAGAAGCCCTTGAAAAGTGCAACACTTGGCCTTTTCAAGAAGCTAAAAAAATTATTAATAGGCTAAAATATCTTCCTGAGGATAAGTTAGTAGTCTTTGAAACAGGATATGGTCCTTCAGGGCTTCCGCATATAGGTACTTTTTGTGAGGTTTTCAGAACCAACCTTGTCAGAAAGGCTTTTACCTTATTAACAGGCAGGCCTTCAAAATTAATTTGCTTTTCAGATGATATGGATGGTTTACGCAAAGTTCCTTCAAATATTCCTAACCAGGAAAGTATGTCTAATTACATTGGTCACCCACTTACTAAAGTTCCAGACCCCTTTCAGACTCATTCATCATTTGGAGAGCACAATAATTCAAGACTTAAATCATTTTTAGATAGTTTTGATTTTGAATACGAATTTTATAGCGCAACTGATTGCTATAAAAGCGGCTTATTTGACAAAACTTTAATTAAGGTTTTAGACAATTATGAGAAAATAAAGCAAATAATACTTCCTACACTCGGAGAAGAAAGAAGGAAAACTTATTCACCTTTTTTACCTATTTGTGAGAAAACTGGAAAAGTACTTGAAGTTTCTATCGATGAAATAAATAAAACAAATGGGACAATTACATACACTGATCCAGCTGATAATGAGAAAGTTACTATTTCTGTTACTGGTGGAAAATGCAAATTACAGTGGAAATGTGATTGGGCAATGCGCTGGGATGCACTTGGAGTTGACTATGAGATGGCTGGTAAGGATTTAATAGATTCTGTTGCTCTATCCAGTAAAATTAATAAGCAAATAGGCTCAAGACCCCCTGAGGGCTTCAATTATGAATTATTTTTAGATCAAAACGGTGAAAAAATTTCTAAGTCAAAAGGAAACGGATTAACTATTGAAGAATGGTTAAGTTATGGCCCCCAAGAATCACTTTCTTATTTTATGTATGGGCATCCAAAAAGAGCAAAAAGACTGTATTTTGATGTAATTCCTAAATCAGTTGATGAATATTTAACTCAAATGAAAAATTTTATTTCTCAATCCGATGAAGAGCAATTAAACAATCCTTCTCTATATGTTCATAATATTCAACCTAGTGAAATGCCAAAAGAAAATACAACTATCCCTTTTTCTCTTTTACTAAACTTAGCTTCTGTATGCCATGCAGAAGATCCAGAGATTATTTGGGGCTTTATTGAAAAATACTCACCTGGAACCAAACTACAGAATAATAAATTTTTAGAAAATATGGTTAATCTATCAGTTGTATATTTTAATGATATGATCAAACCAAATAAGAAATATCGCCTGCCGGACGATAATGAGACAAAGGCATTAAAAGAATTATCTAACGGTTTAATAAAATTAGATAAATCTTCATCATCTGAGGAAATTCAAAAACTAGTTTTTTCAATAGGCAAAGAAAATAATTTTGAAAATCTTAGAGATTGGTTTAAAAGCCTATACGAAATATTACTCGGTCAGAGTGAGGGTCCAAGAATGGGTTCTTTTATCTCATTGTATGGAATTAAAGAAACTAAAAATTTAATTGATGACGCTCTTTTAGGAAAGCTTAAATAGTTTTCATCCAATCCCAATAAGCTTTATAAGCTAAATCAAAAATTGGCGTATTCTTAAAGCTTTTATTTTCATACTTAATAATTTTTCTTAATTTAACATAATTTCCAGAACAAAAAATTTCATCTGCTTCAATAAGATCTTCAGGTTTAATTTTACTTTCAATAACTTCAATGCCTAACTTTTCTAGAAGTTTTATAACTCGATTTCTCGTAATGCCAACTAAAAAGGTGCCAGTGGGTTTGGGTGTATAAACAATTTTATTTTTTACCATAAACAAATTAGCAACAGTAAATTCTGCAACATATCCCTCATGATCACAAATTACGCAATTATCGTATCCTTTTGCTTTTGCTTCTCTTACTGCTCGTCCTGTGTTTGCGTACAGCGCTGCTGCTTTTGCATCTGTTGGCGCAGCATTTTCCATAGGTCTTATATAACTTGAAAGGCATGCAGACATTCCTCCTTCAGGTAAAGGGGCGGGGAAAATACACACAGCTAGCTTTGTACTATCTGGATCAGGTGCAATAATTCCTATCCCATCTTCCGCCCACATCAAAGGCTTAATGTATAGATCTTTGTCACTATCAAATCTTAAACATCCTTCCATGCAAATATCTAATATTTCACTAGCGGATTTGGGAGATTTAAGGCCCATGCTTTCTGAGCTTTTAATTAACCTTTCGCAATGTAAGTCTAAATCTGGATATTTTCCATCAATTCTTCTGGCGCCATCAAAGACAAGTGACCCAAGCCAAGTTGATTGTGTCATTGGCCCTAGAATTGGAGGATTACCTTCTATCCAATCATCATCAATCCAAGTTACAGCATCCATAGTCTTTTTACACTTCCTAGAATATATAATACTAACACTTGCCATTATAAGATAAATTTGGCAAGGATTTCCCAATGAATAATTTAATTAAATACCTTTTAAATTTTTTTGATCCAGAAACTGCACATAAATTAGCAGTATCTATCCTCTCTAGAAATCATTTTGTAAGCTATAGGACCAAAGATTTATACACAAAAATAGCTAATTTAGAATTTAAAAATCCTATAGGCCTTGCTGCAGGATTTGATAAATCAGGTCAATGTTTTCATGGTATATTTAAACTGGGATTTTCATCTGTTGAAGTAGGAACTGTTACTCCATTTTCTCAAGCGGGTAATAATAAACCAAGAGTTTTCAGGTTATATAAAAATAGGGCCGTAATAAACAGCTATGGTTTTAATAATGATGGTATGGAAATTGTTAAAAATAGACTGAATGATGGCAAAAAAAGAGAAGGCGTTTTAGGAGTAAATATTGGCCCAAATAAAAAATCAAAAAATCCAATAGAAGATTTTAAAGTTACCTCAAAAAATTTATCAAAATATTGTGATTACATTACAATTAATATTTCTAGCCCTAATACCCCAGGTTTAAGAAACATGCACGATAAAAACTTATTATGTGAAGTTATAAAAGCTACTAAAGAAGGTATTTCTGAAGTAGGTAGTCATAAACCAATTTTTTTGAAAATTTCGCCTGATGAGAAAATTTCTACCATTACAGAAATTATAAATACTTCAATAAATGAAAATATAGATGCTCTTGTTATCTCAAACACAACAATTGAAAGACCTGTATATTTAAACAGCAAATATCAATATATTAAAGGTGGATTATCAGGAAATCCTCTATTTAAAAAATCCACTAAACTTCTAGAAAATATACATAAAATAACAAATGGTAAAATTGACCTTGTTGGTGTTGGAGGAGTTGAAAGTGCTAATCAAGCATATGTTAAAATATTAGTTGGTGCTAAGCTAATACAATTATATACTGGACTTTTGTTTCAAGGGCCTAATATTGTAAAGATTATAACATCTCAATTAAGCGAATTTCTTAAAAGAGACGGTTTTAATTCATTAGAAGACGCTGTAGGTACTCTGTCATATGAAGAGGCTGCGAAATTAAATAATTTAGAATATTAATTGAATTATAATTTTATTTTGTGTAAATTTATTAATTCATCCCTACCACGGATTTTAAAATTCTGAATTATTTCAGTTTCAATTTCTTCATTTAATTGATTTTTGAGATTATCTGTTATTAGAATTTCCGCATTATTTTCTTTACATGCATCACAAATCCTACTTGCTACATTGACGGTATCTCCAATAACTGTAAATTCCATTCGTTCATCACCACCTATATTCCCAACTACACACCTTCCGTAATGTATTCCAATTCTATGTTTGATTATATTTTTTTGATCTTTAGATCTTTCTTTCTCCCATTCACGCATAAGAATTTGCATGTCTCTTGCACAGTTAAGAGCATTTTGAGCGTCGTTGCCTCTTGAAATTGGTGTACCAAAAGTTGCCATTACCGCATCACCAATAAATTTATCAACGGTACCATTATTTTTGAAAATAGCTTCTGTCATCCTTTTTTGATATCTTGAAAGAATATCGAGTACTTCTGGTGGTTCAATTTTTTCAGAAATTTTTGTGAAGCCAATAATATCTGTAAATAAAACTGCTATCATTTGAGTTTTTTCTGGCTTTTTACTAAAATCCATATCGATTTTTTCTATTTCTTCTCTAATTGCTGGCGAAAAATACTTTCCAAGTTGAGTATTGGTTCTCTCAAATTTTGCCACATCTTTAGTGAGTCTTGAAGTCAGTAGAACTAATGCAAAAGATGCAATGCATGTAAAAATAAAAACTTGAAAGTTAAACGTTAAAAATATTTCATCAATTGCGTTTACGTTTGTAGAATATATATCTGCACTTTTTGTGACTATAATTTTTTCATCTAGTAATGTTGGAAGTATATTATGCAAGATGCCAACTAGCATTGAAATTGAAACTATTATTACGAAAGAAATTCTTTGATACATTGCTGAAATGAGAACAATTAGTGATGGTAAATTATAGTAAGTATTGACTAAATTTGCATGCTTAAGAATAAAAGAGCCATAGTAAGTATCAGTAATATTATAAGATATTCTGTATTCTGCGTTGTAAATCCAATTCTGAAAGAAAAAAAACAAAATTGTTATTATAACTGTACTCCATGCAAAATATTCATAATTTTTTTTATTAGATGAAAAAAAAACAAATGCAAAATATGCTCCTAAAGCTAAAGACGCTAAAGTATATATCTGATTAAGATAATTAATACTGTATGGAGGAAAAATTATCCCAAAAATCAATGCTAACATGGAAATTGCGCCAAGGAAAATGGAGGCTAATTTCAACCCCGCTAACCGTCTTTTTAAAAGATTTTCATCTATTTGCATAAATTAATTCCAAATTTCCCAATAACTATATTAATATTATGAAAATTTTAAAAAGTATTTCAAATAATTTACAAAATTTATTAGAGTAATTGTTGACGATTAAATCTGTCTGTCATATATAAAACATGATTTTGGAGTATATGTATGTCAAGAGTATGTGAATTATCAGGCAAAAAGGTTATGACAGGTAATAATGTCAGTAAAGCCAATAATAGAACTAAAAGGAGATTTCTACCAAATCTTCAAAAAAGTTCAATGCATAGTTCTATTTTAGGTAAAACGCTTCAATTTAGAGTTGCTGCTTCAACGATAAGAACAGTTGAGAAAAAGGGTGGATTGGATGAATTCCTTTTAAATAGTAGTAATTCACATCTTACTGAAAAAGCACAAAAGTTAAAACTTCAGTTAGTACAAGCTAAAAACAAATAATTTTTTAAGATACATTTTTATATAATTTTTGAGGTCTTTTTTCCTCAAATAAATTAGCTAGTTGTTCAGTTACTGCTCCTCCAAGTTGTTCTGCATCGGTTAAAGTAACTGCTTTTGAATAATATCTTGTGACATCATGCCCGATACCAATGGCTAATAACTCAACTGGTGATTTGTTTTCAATATAATTGATTACATTTCTCAAATGAGATTCCAGATAATTGCCTGAATTAGCTGATAAAGTCGAGTCATCGACTGGTGCTCCATCTGAAATGACCATTAATATTCTTCGTTCTTCATAACGAGATAAGAGTCTTTTATGAGCCCAGTCAAGAGCCTCACCGTCTATATTTTCTTTCAATATTCCTTCCCTAAGCATAAGCCCAAGATTATTTCTGGCGCGTCTCCATGGCTCTTCAGCAGCCTTATAAATTATGTGCCTTAAGTCGTTTAATCTTCCTGGATTATTTGCTCTTCCTTCTTGTTGCCATTTTTCTCTTGTTTGGCCACCTTTCCATGCTTTAGTAGTAAAACCTAGTACCTCAACTTTTACTGCACATCTTTCTAATGTTCTTGATAAAATATCTGCTGAAAGTGCAGCTATTGTTATAGGTCTGCCTCTCATGGAGCCAGAGTTATCAATTAAAAGTGTTACAACAGTATCTCTAAAATTAACATCTGTTTCAACTTTATATGACAGTGGATAAAGTGGTTGTGTAACGACCCTTGAAAGTCTACCAGCATCAAGTATACCTTCCTCTAGATCAAACTCCCAAGATCTATTCTGTTTTGCCAGTAATTTTCTCTGCAAACGATTTGCAAGTTTAGATACAACACCCTGTAGGGACTCCAGTTGTCTATCAAGTTGAGTTCGTAATCTTTTTAGTTCTTCAAAATCACATAATTCTTGAGCACTTACTACTTCATCAAATTGCGTAGTAAATATTTTATAACTAATCTGATTTTCCTGCTCATTAGTAGGTTTAAACGTAGATGGATTTCCAGGCATTTCACTGTCAGTTTCACCAAATTCACCGTCATCTGACTCGTCTACACCTTCGCTGTCTCCTTGTTCACTATCTTCCTCTTCCTCACCACTTCTCTCACTAGACTCTTCACCAAGGGCAGATTGTTGATTTTCGTTTTCTTCTTCATTTTCATTATTATCATCGTTATTATCATTGTCTTCATCTTCACTAGAATTTGAGTCTGAAAGGGTGTCTTCTAAATTATTTATAACCTTCTGTATCTCTTGTGCAAATGCTTTTTGATCACCAATTATCGAAGATAATTCATTAAGTGAATTTCCTATTCTAGAGGTTATCCATGGTCTCCAAATATTAAGAATCTCATTAATGTCAGGTGGGCTTTTTCTTCCAGTTAGCTTTTCCCTTATTAGTAAATGCATTACTTGGGCTAATGCACTATCATTATTATCACCTGGAAGTGGAAGCTTATTTTTTTTATATTCGTGGTTTATTTTTGCATCAATATTCGAAGATACACCTGGCATATATATACTGCCAAGAGCTTCAACCCGAGCATACTCTGCAGAGTCATATATTTCTTTTTGAAGTGAACCTTTGGGGGCAAATTCTTTATCTAGATTAGGATTATGGTATTTTATCCAAAGGGCAATTTTATCTGCTTCACCCCTTAAACGTGGACTGTCATTTGTAATATCATTTAATTTTGGGAGTCGAACTTTATCATGGTGTAAAAATGTATTATCCCCAACAAAGACAACATCATGTTCTGTACCACCAGCCATGGCACGTAATGTTGATGCTACAGCTTCTTGAAATTGAGCTTCAACATCCTTTTCGGGCATTAACTTGCCTCAAGGTTTTTAGTAATTCCTAAATCAACATCAAAGCATCTTTGGTAATATTCTTTGACAATATCTCTTTCAATTTCATCACATTTGTTAAGAAAAGATAAATTAAAACTTAAACTTATATCACCAAGAATTTCTGCATTTTCCGCCCAGGTAATTACCGTTCTAGGAGACATAATGGTTGAAATATCTCCTGACATAAATCCGTTTCTGGTAAGACCAGCTAAAGAGACCATTTTTTGTATGGTCTTTTTACCATTTTCTGTTTTCCAAGAGGGTACTTTTGCAAGTACTATTTCTACTTCTGCATCTACTGGCAAGTAATTGAGTGAAGCAACAATTGACCATCTATCCATTTGACCTTGGTTTATTTGCTGAGTGCCATGGTATAGACCAGTTGTGTCCCCCAATCCAACTGTATTAGCTGTTGCGAATAATCTAAATGAATTGTGAGGGCTTATAACTTTATTTGTATCTAGTAGTGTAAGTTTTCCACCTGATTCCAATACCCTTTGAATTACAAACATAACATCTGCTCTTCCTGCATCATATTCGTCAAATACTAGGGCCATTGGGCTTTGGACAGCCCAAGGCAATATACCTTCCTTAAATTCAGTAACTTGTGTTCCATTTTTAATCACAATTGCATCTTTGCCAATTAGATCAATTCTACTTATATGACTGTCTAAGTTAATTCTTATGCATGGCCAGTTCAGTCTTGCGGCTACTTGTTCAATATGAGTTGATTTCCCTGTTCCGTGATACCCTTGGATCATAACACGTCTATTTCTTGAAAAGCCTGCAAGGATTGCTTGTGTGGTATCTTTGTCAAAAAGATAAGCTGGATCAATTTCAGGTACGTAATCAGATCCTTTTGAAAATCCTTTTACCTCAAAGTCTACATCTATATTGAAAAGTGATTTTGTATCTACAACTACATCAGGTTCGTCAAGTGAATGTGTTTGTTTATTTTCCATTTTTTTATCTTCTTCTTATTTATTTTATATCTTTTATATCATTATAAGCTTGGTTAATTTCTTTGATCTTATTTTCATATTCTTTATTGCCCATATTGTAATCGGGATGATATTTTTTTACCAATTTTTTATAAGTTTTTTTAATTATTTCAGTATTTTTTGTAGGTGGAATATTGAATATTTTAAAAGCTTTAACCTCTTCCAATGAATAATTAGCTACTTTTTTTTCTTTTTCTTTATTATTTAAATTATCAAAATCATGAAATTCAAAATTTATATCACCCCAATTTTTTTTAACTCCATCTTTCATTGGCCATGTAGGCCTTTCCCAAGTGGTTGCTTTTCTTATTTCTGTCTCAATTTCCTCATTATTTAAGCCCTCATAATAGTTCCAATTTTTATTATATTCTCTTACATGATCAAGACAAAAATAGATATATTCATTTATGCTTTCTCTAGAAACTGGGGCTTTAAATTCCCCTATCTTGTCACAAGAAGAATGAGCGCATTTATGCTCATACATATCATTTTTTTTTGTGCTAATTTTATTAACAGTTGTTTTCATCACATTGTATTATAAGTTACCAAAAAATTGTTGCAACAAAGGAAGCCTAGTTTAAAGTATTCATATGAATGCAAAAATTAAAATTTCCACCTCTATTGAGCAAAAGCTTAAAAAAGAGTTTTCGCCTATAAAGCTTATAATACAGGATGTATCAGAAATGCATAGAGGCCATGCTGGCTTCAAAGAAGGTGGTGAAAGTCATTTTATTATAAAAATAAAATCTAATTTTTTTAAAAATATGAATAAACTACAAATACACAGATCAATAAATGAGGTTTTAAATGAAGAATGGGCAAATGGAGTTCATTCAATTTCTATTCAAACAGAATTTTAGTCTTTCTTGAAATAATTTGGCCATTGTTTTTCAGTAACTTCAGATCTCTCATCAAACGCAAAGCATGTATTCAGTAAAGCAGGTTTTCCATTTTTTTCTGGGAAAGGGTTGGGTTTGTTATTTCTTATTGCTTCCCTACTCTGTCTAGACTTTTCTCCATAAATGGTTTGGAAAGCAACTGTTGCCATTGAAACCAATAACTCTCTTACATGAGTGCATCCTTCATTATTGCCAATGATTTTATTAACTCTATTTTTCCAACCAGGACCAATTTGTTCACCTATCAAGTCTTTAATTTTGAAATTAGCCCCAGTACATATGTCATATGGAGCTGATAAAGTTTCAGCTGATACATCTATTATTGTCATATTTATATCTAATGTAATTTTAACCACCATTTGATGAAGTGGTTCTCCTTCTTTTAGAATTGTTCCGTCTGATTTTGGAATATCATAAGATTTTTTGTCAGTTATAATACCTTCAATATCAAACATTCCATCAGTTCGAATATAACCTTTGGAGGAAACGTCTCTTGTATGAAGGAGGATTTTCTCAACATCATTTCTACTTTCAGTGCTCATTCTTCTGTTAAACTTTTTTTATCAAACCATAGCCTTAGAGAAGTAATCTTATTTTGTTCCTTATTTAAAATTCTTATCCTTAGATTATGAAATCTAAACTCTTGTCCTGGTGATGGTATAGATCTGGACTCATACATGACCAATCCAGCAATTGTACTAGCCTCTTCGTCTGGTAAATCTATATCAAAAGTACGATTAAGATCTCTTATTGTAATATCACCCTTAACAATCCATGAACCATCTTTTTGTGAGGACAAACCTGGAAGAGTATTGTCATACTCGTCATCGATTTCCCCAACAATTTCCTCTAAAATGTCTTCTAAAGTTATGATCCCTCTAAAATCACCGTATTCATCAACAACTACCGCAAAATGTTCGCGTCTTTTTCTAAATGCCTGAAGCTGATCATATAAAGATGTGGTTTCAGGAACAAAATAAACTTGAGAAATAATATTTCCAATATCAGAAGGGCCATTATAACTATTATCATCACTAAATTTTTTAAGTATATCTTTTACATGTAAGACCCCAATTATATTTTCTACTTTACCAGAAAACACAGGATGTCTTGTATATGAACTTTCTCTAACTTGTTTAAGAATTGAAGAATAATCCATTTTATAATCAATCATAACTACGTCACTTCTATGTTTCATTATTTCTTCAACAGTGATAATCTTTAAATCTAAAACTGAGGAAAGCATAGCCCCACGTTCTCTATCGGAGTTATCTCCGCCAGAGCTGTGAAGTTTAATTAAACCTCTTAATTCCTCCTCCATATTACTTGTTGTATCTTTTTGCTGTTTAAACACCAATGATACTGTGAAGCCAATAAGTTGAGAAATCGGTTTAAGTATTCTAACTGTAAGTTTAACTGGCAAGGCAACTCTTAGAGAAAATTTATCAGAATTTTTAAAAGCATAAGTTTTAGGTAAAACTTCTGCAAAAATTACTAAAATAAGTGTCATTACAATAGCTGCAAAAGCAACGCCACCTTCCCCAAATAAAGTTATAGCAGTGCCTGTAGCAAGAGCTGATGCCAAAACATTTACAGCATTATTACCTATCAAAAGTGTACTAATTAAGAGATCTCGATTAGATCTTAAATCTTTGACAATTGAAGCTCTTTTATCGCCTTTTTTTGATAATTGATGCATTCTTGCATCAGAAGCAGCAGTCAAAGCTGTTTCAGAGCTTGAGAAAAAAGCTGAAATTATTATTAAAATAAAAATTGCTATAATTAAAAGCCAGAACTCAATATCTGTCATGTTCTTAGTTCTTCATTAAGGAGTGATAAAACGTCACTTTTTTCTATGTTTTTTCTAATTGTACATTTGCCAATTTTATCAGGTAAAATAAAATTTAGATGATTTTTATACATTTTTTTATCATTCTGCATTATTTTCCAAAGTTTAAGAGGATCAATAATTTTACTTGTGTAAAGTTTCATTGAAGTTGGCAGTCCTACAACATTAAAATGCTCTAAAACCCTCTCGTAATCATTTTTAGAACAATAACCCATTTTTACAGATAATTTTAAAGCCATTATTATTCCAATCGAAACAGCTTCTCCATGCAATATTGTCCCATCATAATTTAGATAGCCTTCAATTGCATGCCCAAAAGTATGACCAAGATTTAATAATGCTCTATTTCCTTTTTCAAACTCATCTTCTTCAACAACAGATCTTTTAATCCTACATGATTTAATAATAGCTTCAATTCTTAATTGATTATTACCCATTATTATGTCTGAGCCATTTTTTTCTAACCATTGAAAAAAAACTTTGTCCTTAATTATGCTATGTTTTACTATTTCGGCATATCCTGATAAAATTTCTCTTTTATTTAAAGTTTGTAAAAGGCTAACATCTGTTAATACAGCAATAGGTTGATAAAAAGTACCAATTAAATTTTTACCATATACGGAATTTATGCCAGTTTTGCCGCCTATTGAACTATCAACTTGTGAAAGAAGAGTAGATGGGATTTGAATAAAATTTAATCCTCTAAGAAGAGTAGAAGAAACAAAACCAACTAAATCTCCAATTACTCCCCCACCAAATGCAACTATAATTGTATCTCTGCTAATACCAGTTTTTATTACTTGTTCACAAAGTTTAATATAATTATTCAAAGACTTAGATTTTTCTCCTGAACTAATTTCGATAGACGCAATCTTTGAGGCAACTTTCGATAGAGAAAGTTCCAATATATTGAGCCTATCTTTCAAAGCCTTATCATATAGGATGACAATATTTTTATTGGTTAAATGATTTTTTAAAATAAAATCAATTTGATTTAATAAATTATTACCTAAAAAAATTTTATATTTTTTACTTTTTAAACTGATTTCTAAATTTTTTACTGTTTCCATTGCTAAATATATATTTCAAAATTATTGATTTTGATAATTTGTTATTTCTAGGTAAGTTTTATTTGAGCTTTCTTTAATGCTTTGTTCATTTAGTTCAATTCTCTTATTTGCTTTGATATAGCAATCTTTTCTTTCAAACATTATCTCTTTAATTTTTCTTCTAAGCCCATTATCATTTAAAGAATTTAGAAGAGGTCTCTTATTTTTATTTTTTTTTAATCTTTGAAAAAGAATATCTTCATTTACATCTAACCAAATGCTAAAAAAATATTCTTTTATAATCCCGTAAGTTATTTTTTGACAAAATGAACCTCCACCTGAGGAGATTAAAATATTCTTTTTTTTGCTATAAAATTTAAAAATTTCATATTCTTTATTCCTGAAGAATTTCTCACCATATTTATCAAAAATTTCTTTAGTACTTAAATTCATTTCATTTTCTATTTCTTTGTCAGAATCTAAAAAGAACCAATTTAATTTTTCAGCAACAATTTTTCCTATAGTGGATTTTCCACATCCCATCATTCCTACTAAAACTATTGGTTTTGATAAAATCATTTGAAATTTTTTTTTGATAAATTGAATTTTTAAATTAAGATAAATAAAAGCATTAAAATTATTATCGTTCAACAAAAGAATTATTAATATATTTTTAGAAATTTATCATTATATTTGATTGCCCGATTAACGACATATTTTGTTTATATTATAATAGTTGGAGATATTTATGAGATCAATTTTAATTGTATGTTCAGTTTGCTTAATAATACTTGCTGGACTTAGCTTGACATTGGCTTTTTGGCAAATACCAATTCCAACTGCAGAAAAAGTTTTGATAATTCCTAATGAAACATTTGCAAACTAATACCTTAAAAAGTTTAATTTTTGTTATTTCATTAATTTGTTATAATCTGATAAGCTTTAGTATTTCATCTCAAGATATTAAAAATTCAGGCATTGTAACTGAAACAATTTCACCCTTAATGCCCCCTTCGCAAAGTGATAATAACAACTTTACTACCTTAAATAATAATCAAGAAATCAATTCATTCTTAGAAAAACTTGAGAACAGTGACAATAAGGCAATGAATTTTCCAAGTTTGAACAAATCTCAAAATGAAAATATTAGTACATCTGATGTAATTATTTTTAATGAAGACAATATTTCTAAAGAAGTTAATGTTTTCAATGATAATTATTCAGATCAACTGTTACAAGAATTTTCTAATAATAATGTAACTTTTGACAATTTATCAGAGATTAATTTGGATACTAATGAAAACTCTCAAGTTTTTGAGTTTCAATCTTCAAGCATACCTAATGTGAGCACTTCTCAGTTAGCAAGTGTAAAGATTTCTTCATTGGGACTTGAAGACACAAAATTTCTCCCAAATGGAATTATTATTTGGAATGATGTTAGTTTTGAAAGAGCATTATATTTACTTGAAAAAATTGATTTCAGAACAAATAGTTCTGTTTTAAAGGAGCTTTTAAATGAAGTATTGTCTATTTCCCAAGATCCTCCAATTGGTGAAACATCTTTAGAGATAGAATTTATCAATAAAAAGCTAGAGTTGATTGCAAATTTGCACCAATTAGAAACCCTTTATACATTAATTGATTTACTGCCTGACGACACAATTTTTGACCATTGGAGAGCTTTAAGAGTTGAACATTTATTATTAAAAGGTGAGTTTGAATCTGATAGTTTTGCTTGCAAAATTGTAAATGATATTTCAGTTGAGAATGAGGATGAATTCTGGAAAAAGGCACAAATTTTTTGTCAAATTATACTTGGTAATGAGGATGATGCTATTTTTGATGCCGAGTTACTGCGTGCAAGTGGGAGTCAGGATAATAATTTTTTTAATTTACTTTATTCACTGATAGGGCAGAAAGAAGATTTTATTATTGAAGAAGATAAATTGGAATTATTACATATTATAATGATGGATCAAATAAGAAATATAATTCCAAGTGAATTTATATTTAAAACGCCACAATATAATTACCCTGTTTTACTAAATATTGAAAATATTCAAGCAGAAGCAAAATCCCTCTTAATTGATAATCTTGTTGAAAATCAAATTATGTCCAAAACTGAAACTCAGTTTTACTATGATTTAATAGGAGATAATTCTTTGAATATAAATGAAGGGTTTCAAAATATCGGTATTAATTTAGGGCCTCAATTACGGGCTGACTTATGGAAAACCGTAAATAATTATACTGGAGAAAATAACTTAAATAATTATATTTTAAATCTTATTAATATTGAAGCTAATAATGGCAGACCAATTCAGGCCTTAAAACTATATTCAGAATTTTTAATTCTACCTGAGAAAGAAACTGACCCAAACTACTCAACTATAAAGGATGTTAAACTTATAAATAAAATTTATAATAATTCAATTGAGAGTTTTGATGGAGAAGATAGTTTTATTTTAACTTTACTTTCATTAATGCCAAACAATGAAATAAACATTAATATACTTTCAAAATATAATATTGAGGATTTAATACCAATTCTAGATCTATTCAACATTAGTATACAGGAAGGTGACTATATTGAGTTATATCTTAAGAAAAATAAAACTTTCGAAAGTGTGGAAAGTGATATTTTATTGAAATTAGCCTTGAATAAAGCATCTGAAGAAAATAATTTATTAGAGGCTTTAACAATTCAGTCTTTGTTAATTAATGATTTAAATATTTCATTGATCTCTTCTAATACGGTATATGAAATCGTGAAAAGTTTAAATTCATTTGGTTTAACTGAAATTTCCAGAGATTTTACTAGAGAGTGGATTGTTTCAAAAATAATTACTAATATCACTGAAGATTATAGCAAATAAGTTTATAGTTGAAATTATATAATGAAAGACATATTAGTTGAAGAATTTTTAAAAAATAATTTTCTTGAAAGAGGATTATCAGAAAACACACTCTTAAGTTACAGAAGTGATCTTAAAAACGCTGAAAAAATTTTACAAAATAAAAAATTATCAGATATTGATAATAACGACCTAAATAAAATTATTTCTTCTTGGTCAAATGTTTTCTCTGCTAAATCACAGAATAGAATGATTTCAACTTTAAAACAATTTTTTATTTGGCTAAAATCAGAAAATTATAGGTCAGATAATATTTTTGCAAAGATACAAACACCAAAATCTAATATTTCGTTACCAAGTATAATTTCTGAAAATGATATAGAAAAATTAATTTTAGAAGCACAAAAAAACACGACTAAGGATACTGAACTTAATCAGTGTATTATAGAATTATTATATTCCACAGGAATGAGGGTTTCTGAACTTGTTACCTTATCATACCAAAGTGTAAATAATCTTGAAGATACTGTCTCTATTCGTGGAAAAGGGGGTAAGGAAAGAATTGTAGTATTAACTCGATCTGCAAAAATTGCTCTTTCAAAATGGATTAAAAAAAGACATACTTTGAGTTATGCGGTAAGCTCTCAATTTTTGTTTCCTATAAAAAATAAAGGGCATATTAGTCGTCAAACTGTTTATAATAAAATTAAAACTTTGGCAAAAAAAGCTGGATTAAATCCTTCTAAAATTATGCCTCATTCCTTTAGACATTCTTTTGCCAGTCATTTGCTAAATAGAGGTGCAGATTTAAGATCAATACAAATTTTACTCGGCCACTCAAGTATATCTACAACTCAAATTTATACTAAGGTTGAAAATAAACGTTTGCAAAGCTTGGTCAATGACGTTCATCCTCTTGCGAATAAATGATTATTAGACTATATATTCAAAAAAGGAATCCAAAATGTATCATTTTTTAGACTTTGAAAAATCAATATCTGTTTTAGAAGGGAAGATTGAAGAATTAAGAAACATCTCTTCAAAAGATGGTCTAAATATTGGACTAGAAGTTAGTAAACTTGAAGAGCAATTAGAGAACAAGCTCAAAAAAACTTATTCACAATTAACTCCATGGGATAAAGTGAAAGTTGCCAGGCATCCTCTAAGACCTCATCCTAGTGAAATAATTAAGAATGTTTTTACCAATTGGCAACCTCTTGCTGGTGATAGAGGTTTCAAAGAAGATAACGCCCTTTTAGGTGGAGTTGCAAAACTTGGTGATGTGCCTTGTGTGGTTATTGGAATTGAGAAAGGAAAAACAGTTGATAAGAGAATTTTCCATAATTTTGGAATGGTTAGACCAGAAGGGTACAGAAAAGCTCAAAGATTGATAAATTTTGCAGATAAATTTTCTCTACCTGTTATTACTCTTATAGATACGGCAGGAGCATATCCTGGCAAAGGAGCAGAAGAAAGAGGGCAAGCAGAAGCAATTGCAAGTTGCATTAAGACTTCCTTAAATGCAAAAATTCCTATTATTTCTCTTATAACTGGTGAGGGTGGATCTGGGGGCGCTGTTGCTTTAGCTACAGCTAATAAAGTAATAATGTTGGAACATTCAATTTATTCTGTGATTTCTCCTGAAGGTTGTTCATCTATTCTCTGGAGAAGTTCAGAAAATAATGAACAAGCGGCAAATGCTTTAAAATTAACTGCGCAAGATCTTCTTGAACTAAAAGTTATAGATGAAATAATACCTGAGCCAATTGGAGCAGCTCATAGAAATCCTGAAACTTTATTTAATTCTATTTTTGATAGTTTAAAACTGAATTTAGAGCAGATCATCTCTCTTTCTAGAAATGAGCTAAAATCCACAAGAAATAAAAGATTTTTAGACTTTTAAAATCGTTTTGTTTTAGATTTCATTTATATTTAAAACTAATTATTAAATTATTGTTAAGGACTGTCATTTTCAAATAAAATGAATGAAATAATAAATTACAAATTACATAATTTAAAAAGAATAAGGTCTGTTAAGAAATGGAATAATTTTAATTATCTTAAAAAACTTTCTGCTGAAAGACTTTATGAGAGACTTTTTGAGGTAAAACGAAATTTTGATCTTGGTTTAGAGATAGGTTGTCATTCTGGTGAATTTGGAACATTAATAAAAAATAAAAAAAAAATAAAAAAACTCATTCAGGGAGATACAATCTTCGAATTTTGTAAAAATTCAAAAAAAACCAATTTCCCCTCCATAAATATTGATAACACCAAACTACCATTTAGAGAATATCAATTTGATATTGTGATTTCTAATTTTTATTTTCACTGGGTTAGAGACGTTACTAAAATTTTAACTCAAATAAGAAATCTTTTGAAACCAAATGGTTTATTATTAATAAATTTTCTTGGGGGAAAAACATTACGTGAGTTGCAAATCAATCTAATAGATGTAGAGATGAAACTCTTGGGAGGAGCTTCTCCAAGAATTATCCCTTTCATAGATATTAGGAGTGCTGGTGCTTTAGCTCAAAATACTGGGTTTAAATTACCAGTGGTTGACTCAGAAATAATTAATATTACTCATACAAATATTAATAGTTTATTTCATGATCTAAGGGGCATGGGAGAGACTAATTGTATGACTTCTATATATAAGCCTTTAAAACGAGTTGTAACAAAAGAGTTAGAAAATAGATTAATTAATGATAAAATTATCAATACTGTATTTGAATTGATAACTATTACAGCATGGAAAGAGTAAAAATTAATTACTATATTAATATTTTAAATTAAATCTAGAATAAATGGTATCAGGCTTTTATTTGCTTCTGGCATCTTTAAACCTTTCAATTCGCTTTTTCTAATCCATTTCAATTTGTTGCCTTCTCTTGGTAATATTTCTCCCTTCCATTTTCTTGAAATATATAGCATCAATACGACATGTAAATGAGAATAAGAAAATGAAGAAAACCCAATTGGAGCAATACATGCTTTGCTAATATCAATATTAATTTCTTCTTTAATTTCTCGAATTAAACAATCTTCAGGTGTTTCGTTTTTATTAAGTTTGCCACCTGGAAACTCCCAGTATGTTTTGAAATCACTTTTATGCTCTCGGGTTGCAACTAATATCCTATTGTCAATATCAACTATTACGCATGCTGATACATAAATAATCTTTTTGACCATTATTGCTAACTTCTATATTTGCCATTTATATCGATATATTTTTGTGTTAAATCACATGTCCAAACAGTAGCCTCATTTTTTTTACTTCCAAATTCAACACTAATTTCTATTTCAATATTTTTCATATATTTTGAAAGTTTGTTTTCATTATATTCATTGTATCTTCTCCCGTCATAAGTAATTAAATATTTCCCTATATATATACTCAATTTTTTATGATCAAAAATCTCATTTGTTTTACCAATTGCCATGATTATTCTTCCCCAATTTGCATCTTCTGCTGCTATAGCTGTTTTAACTAATGGTGAATTAGCTATTGAAAAAGCAACTTTTTTTGAAATGATTTTATTTTTTGTCCCTGAGACACGAATTGTAATTAATTTGGATGCTCCTTCCCCGTCTCTTACAATCTGAAGAGCCAAATCCTTACTAATTTTTAATAAAGCATCTTTAAATTTTTCATAATGTTTATCTTTTTTATTTTTTAAAATTTTATTATCTGCCATGCCTGTAGCTGAAAGAATAACGCTATCACTAGTTGAAGTATCGCCATCTACAGAGATTGAATTAAAAGTTTCCTCACATACTTCTTCCAGAAGTTTTTGTAAAATCGGTTTAGAAATTTTAATATCAGTGGAAATAAATGCTAACATGGTTGCCATATTTGGTGCAATCATACCAGAGCCCTTAGCTATTCCAGTTATATGTATTTTTGAACCTTCAAAATTATAGCAAAGACTTGAATATTTTGGATAAGTGTCAGTTGTCATAATTGCTTTTGCTGCGCTTTCCCAATTATTAGAATTTAAGTTATCAGTTAAGTTTGATATCGCATCTACTATTTTATGGGTTTTAAGAGGTTCTCCAATTACTCCAGTTTGAGCTATTAAAATTTGATTTTTAAATATTTTTAGACATGATGATAATTTAGAAATAATTTTATTTATTGCGCTTTTGCCAAGTTCGCCAGTAAAGACGTTAGCGTTACCAGCGTTTACAATAATTGCCCTAATATCATTTTTTTTTATTATTTTTTGACACCATTTAACAGCCTCAGAAGCTGTAGTAGATTTTGTAAAAACACCTGCAAAATTTGATTTATTCTTAAAAGAAATCAAAATTAAATCATCTCTCCCTATATACCTCTCTTCTGAATTGGTAAAAGAAAGGTTTACGCCTGAGATAGTATAAATTTTTTTTACTTGTTTTGGTTTAAGTGGACTTTCAGAATTTGTCATTACTGACTTACAGGCAAATTCAAAAGGGGCTCTAATTCACTTGATGATAATTTTTCAATTAAAGCATCATTTCGTAAATCCTGTATTTTTTTTGAAACTATTTTTCTCTCAAAGTCTTGGATCAGCTTGCTTTTCATGTTCTCGTAACTTGGAGCCTCTGGTATCCGTTTATCAAAAATTTTAATGACATGCCATCCAAATTGTGTTTGCACAGGTATTTGAGTAATTTCATTTTTGTTTAGTGAAAATGCTGCTTTTTCAAAAGGTGGAACCATCTGACCTCTTTTGAACCATCCAAGATCACCTCCTGATGGACCTGATGGACCTGTAGATTTATTTTTTGCAAGTTCTGCAAAGTCATCACCATCATTTAACATGTTTATGACATCAATTGCTTCACTCTCTGTGTCCATAAGTATGTGACTTGCTTTTATTTCTTCTCGACTTGTTTCATCAGCAATAAAATTATTGTAGGATGCTTTTATATTTTCTTCTTTTATATTTTCTTGAACATATTTGGACAGAAAAGCCTGCATTAAAACCTTTTCTATAACAAAATCAATTGCTGCCCTTACGGATGGCTCTTCATTAAGTTTCATTTTTTTGCCCTCTTGAGCAAATAATTTGATATCAATCACTCTTTCAAGAAGGTCCTCATAATAAGACATAAATGGTTGAGATTGTATTTCAGGTGGCAACTCATTCATGGCATGTATCATAGTCTCTAAAGAAATGTCTTCATTGTTTACATTTGCGACTATTGGAATGTTCTGGGCTTGAGTTGCTTTAAGAAACATTATTGAAAATAATAAAAAGGCAAATATTGACGAAACAATTTTTCTTAAATACATATTTTTCTCCAGATCAATCAGTAGTTCTTAAATTTATTATATAGTTAAAAATTAAAAAAAAATATATAAAGCATATTGCAGTAAAAAAAATAAACAATATAACAATATTTTTTTATTTATTTATATTATAAGTATTATGTATCCGCTTATTCGTAATTCTAGGAACTCTAAATGAAAAGCTTTTTTTCAAAAATGTTTGGAACTGTTAATGACAGAAAACTCAGGGAATTAAAACCAAGAGTTGAAAGAATTAATCTATTAGAACCCAAATACCAAAAAATGACAGATGGTGAACTTCAAAACCAAACAAAATTTTTTAAAGAAAAATTAACTGGTGGGATACCAAATAATGAAATTTTAGAAGATGCCTTTGCTACAGTTCGGGAGGCTGCGACTAGAACTCTGGGTCAACGTCATTATGACGTTCAACTACTTGGTGGGCTAATATTGAATGATGGTAGCATAGCTGAAATGAAAACAGGTGAGGGCAAAACACTTGTTTCGACTTTAGCTGTTTATTTGAATGCTCTTTCTGGAAAAGGTGTTCACGTTGTGACAGTAAATGATTACCTTGCAAATAGAGATTCTCAATGGATGGGAAAAATTTACGAGTTTTTAGGTCTAAAAGTAGGATGCGTGACACCGTCAGTTAATGAAGAAGAAAGAAAAATTGCTTACAATGCAGATATTACTTATGCCACAAATAATGAGCTCGGTTTTGATTATCTTAGAGATAATATGAAATTTCGATTGGAAGATATGGTGCAAAGAGCGCCTAATTATGCAATAATAGACGAAGTTGATTCAATTTTAATTGATGAAGCAAGAACCCCATTAATCATATCAGGTCAAGCTGAAACAAGTTCTGAAACCTACAAAAGTATTGACAAATTAATCCCAGCTCTCGTCAAAGAAGATTTTGATTTAGATGAAAAACAGCGTTCAGTAACTTTAACTGACAAAGGATTAGAGAATATTGAAAATTTGCTTTTGCAAAATAAAATTATGGTTGAAGGAGGCTTATACGATATTTCAAATGTTGGAATACTTCACCATGTCAATCAGTCCTTGAGAGCACATAAACTATTCCAAAGAGATACTCATTATATTGTTAGGGGCGGAAAAGTAGTTATCATTGACGAGTTTACTGGAAGAGCTATGGAAGGTAGAAGGTTTTCTGATGGCCTGCATCAAGCAATTGAAGCAAGAGAAAATGTTGATGTTTTGCCAGAAAACCAAACTTTGGCATCTGTTACATTTCAAAACTATTTTCGACAATATCCTAAGCTTGCAGGTATGACAGGCACTGCAATTACTGAGGCAGGAGAATTTGAAGAGATATACGGCCTTCAAGTAATAGAAGTTCCAACTAATGAAGAAGTGGCTAGAAAAGACTTTGATGATGAAGTTTACCGAACTAGCCAGGAAAGAGACGATGCTGTAATAAAGCTAATTAAGGAATGCCAAGAAAAAAAGCAGCCTGTATTAGTGGGAACTGTTTCGATTGAAAAATCAGAAAACTTTTCAAGCCAACTTAAAAAGAAAAATATTCCTCATAAAGTTTTGAACGCAAGATTTCATGAACAAGAGGCAGGTATAATTGCTGAAGCAGGAGTTCCTGGAGCTGTTACAATTGCAACAAATATGGCTGGTCGTGGAACAGATATTCAATTAGGGGGGAACTTTGATAGAAGAATAGAGAAGTTAGAGGAAGAAATAGGCCCTTCATCAGACAAATTCGAAATACAAAAAGAAAAGATTAGAGAAGAAATAGAAAAAAATAAAAAAGAGACAAAAGTCAACGGAGGCTTGTTTGTTATAGGTACTGAAAGGCATGAATCCAGAAGGATTGATAACCAGTTGCGCGGAAGGTCTGGAAGACAAGGGGATCCTGGCTCATCAAAGTTTTTTTTATCTCTTCAAGATGATTTAATGAGAATTTTTGGTTCTGATAAACTTGATAATATGTTGCAGAAATTTGGCCTCGAAGAAGGAGAGGCTATTATCCATCCATGGGTTAATAAAGCCCTAGAAAAAGCGCAACAAAAAGTAGAATCAAGAAATTTTGATATTCGAAAGCAATTACTTAAGTTTGATGACGTTATGAATGACCAAAGGCAAGTTGTATTTGAACAAAGAAGAGAAATTATGAGCTCAGATAATGTGCTTGAAACTGTAATAGATATGCGGCATGAGGTTATTTCAGACATTGTTTATAAGTCAATTCCTGAAGGTTCTTATTCTGATAAATGGGATCATAAAACACTTAACTCAGATGCTTTAAAACTTTTAGGGATAGAGATAAATTCAGAAAAATGGTTTAAAGAAGATGGAATAGCTGAAGACGAAATTTCTCAAAAATTAAAAAATATTTCAGATGACTATATGATATCTAGAGCCAATAATATTGGTGAAAAAGTTTTTCGAACTGCAGAAAAGTCCTTGCTGCTTCAAGTATTAGATCAGCAGTGGAAAGAGCATCTTCAGGCTTTAGAGCAATTGAGGCAAAGTATTGGTTTAAGGGCTTATGGACAAAAGGACCCCTTGAATGAGTATAAACGGGAAGCATTTATTTTATTCGAACAAATGTTGCAAAACTTAAGAACAGTAATTACATCTGTATTGTCTCATTTAGAGGTTAAAGAAGAAAAAGATCAAAATGTTGATACAAAAAATAATGGAAACTATATAAAGAGTAACACTAAAAATACAAATTGGGGTAAAGTTCCCAGAAATGCCAAATGTCCGTGTGGTTCAGGCAAAAAGTATAAGCATTGTTGCGGAAAATAAATAATAACTAGATTTTATGATATCATTCTCTTTGAAATGCGAAAATAATCACCAATTTGAAGGCTGGTTTAGATCATCTGTTGATTATGAAGATCAGGTAAAAAAAGGATTAATATCCTGCCCAAACTGTAATAATAAAAAAATTTCTAAAGCTTTAATGTCACCCGCTGTTAGATCTTCAAAAAAATTGGATAAAAAAACAGCTAATCAGAAGACTGCTGATAATTTGAGAGTATCTGAAAAAAGAGTTGTAGCTGGAGATTATGACATTCGGCAAGCACTAAGAAATTTCAGAAGTTATGTAGAAAAAAATTGTGAAAACGTAGGAGAAAATTTTGCTAGTGAAGCTAGATTAATATCAAAAGGCAAGGCTAAAAATAGGAATATTTATGGTAAAGTTAGTTCCAAAGATGCAGAAGATTTAAAAGATGAAGGCATTGAGGTTACTTCAATTCCATGGATTAAAGATGATGCCTAATTTTTATTCTCTAACTATGCCGGAAGCTGCATAGTTTATTCCCAAATAAGAAGTCAAATTAAATTCTTTGTTAAAAATATTTGGTGTTAATCCAGAAAAATTATTTAGATATATTCCATTCTCCAGTGCCTCTAAATATAACTTTTGTGGAGTTACGAACTTTTCCCAATCATGGGTGCCTTTAGGTATTAAATTAAGTATATATTCAGCTGCAAATTTTCCAAATAACAGACTTGGAATAGACTTATTAATAGTTGTAAAAATAAAGGAGGTTTTGTTTGATGAAATTTTTCTGATCATTTTTAAAAAATATTTTCTGTCTAAAACATGTTCAATAACTTCTGAAGCAATAATTAAATCAAAATCTTTTTTCAAATTTAATTCCTCAAGACTTGTGCAAATATAGTTAATTTTAAGCCCCATTTTAGATGCATGTTGTTTTGCTGTTATAATGGCATTTTCTGATACATCTATTCCAGTTACATTTCCCCCTAATCGTGATAATGGTTCACATAATAATCCGCCACCACATCCCACATCTAAAATATTCAAATTATTACATATTTGAGTGGAAGAATTTATTTGTTTATAAATTATATTTCTTTTAATTACTTGAACTATATACTCTACTCTACACGGAGTTAATCTATGTAATGCAGAAAATGAACCGCTCTCATCCCACCAATCTTGATTGGGCTTATCAAAATGATTAACTTCTGTTTTGTCTACAGTTGAATTCATACGCAAAATTTTACTAATACTTGCACAAATTTGTTTCTTTGTCTAAATACATTCTAAAATCAAACTTTTTGTAATTTTAAATAATATAAGATTTGTAAATGTCTATTATTGTGATGAAATTTGGAGGTACTTCAGTAGCAGATATTGACTGCATCAAAAATGTTGCTAACAAAGTAGCTACTCAATACAAAAAAAATAAGAAGATTGTTGTTGTTGTATCTGCAATGTCAGGCACAACTAATAATCTCATTGACTTAACAAAACAGGTATCAAAAGGTAGAAATTTGCAAGAGTATGACGTAGTTGTTTCTTCAGGTGAACAAATAACTGCTGGGTTACTTTCTATGGCTTTAAATTCCAAAGAAATCCCATCTAGATCTTTTATGGGTTGGCAAATTCCAGTTTTAACAGATAATACTTTTTCTAAAGCTAATATTCTTGAGATTAGTATAGATGTTTTAATGCAAGCTCTAAATAGGAATGAAATCGCTGTTATTCCTGGCTTTCAAGGGGTGACAGATGAAAATCAGATAACTACTCTCGGTAGAGGTGGTTCTGATACATCCGCTGTGGCGATAGCATCAGCTTTAAATGCAAAAAGATGTGATATTTATACTGATGTTGATGGAATTTATACTGCTGACCCAAGAATGGTACCAAAAGCAAAAAAATTGGATAAAATTTCATATGAAGAAATGTTAGAAATGGCAAGTCAAGGAGCAAAAGTTCTTCAAACTCGTTCAGTTGCATTGGCTATGAAATATAAATTAAAGATTAAAGTCTTATCAAGTTTTGAAAATAAAGAAGGTACGCTTGTTTTACATGAGGATGAAATTATGGAAAAGAAAAACGTAAGTGGCATTGCTTTTTCATTAGATGAAGCAAAATTAACTGTAATAGGCATACCTGATAAACCTGGTCAGGCCTCAATTTTATTTAAGTCTTTGGGGCTGAAAGCTATTAATGTTGATATGATTGCACAGTCATCATCTGCTAATAAAAGTGCTACAGATTTATCATTTACTGTTCCTAAAAATGAATTAGAAGATGCTATTAATACAATTAAATCAGTACAAAAGAAAATTGGATTTAAGTCAATTATATCAGATAGTGATGTAGCTAAAATTTCTGTTATTGGTATTGGAATGAAAACTCAAGCTGGTGTAGCTCAAAAAATGTTTGATGTTTTAGCAGAAAAAAACATTAATTTAAAAGTGATATCAACTTCAGAAATTAAAATCAGTGTGTTGATTGAGGCTGCATACATGGAACTAGCTGCAAGATCACTGCATACTGCTTTTAATTTAGATGAAAGTAAGTAATTATATTTTATAAATTATTATTTTTTGTATTATAGTGTTAATTTTTAAAGAAAAATTTATTTCATTTTTCATAGGCTTTTAAGATGAGTAAAGAAATAAAAGAAACTGAAACCGACGAAGATTTTATTCAAAGCTCAGGCGAATTGCTGAGGCAGGCAAGATTGGGAAAAGAGTTATCGATTTCAGAAATCAGCAGAGTAACAAGAATTTCTAAAAGCATGATCCAGTCTTTAGAAAATGGTGAAGTAGAAAATTTACCTGGCCGAACCTATGAAATCGGTTACATTAAATTAATTTGTCAAGTAACGAATACAAATCCTGATCCGATTGTGAAAAAATGGATTGATGAATACTATTTTAACAAAAATCCAGACCCATATAATTTTCCCGAACCATCGTCTCTTCAAAAGAGACCAATAATTGCAAATTTTGGAATTATACTTTCAGTCTTAATTATTTTATCCTATAGTGGATGGTACTTTTACTCAGTTAATCTTTCAGAAGAAACAACTCCTATTCCTAATAAAGAGGAAGTTAATATTAATCTGTTAACCCAATATGATAATAATAACAGTATAAACTCTCAAGATACTGATATTTCTGATAACAAATCTTCAGAAGAAAATTTAAGTTTTTCACAAGATCTTAAGGCCCAACCAAGCGAACTTGATAAAAATGAAGGTTTCTCTGAGCAAAAATTAAATAAGAAGAAAAATACTTTTGATAATATTACCAATTCAATTGAAAAAAGTAATATATCAGATGTTGTAGAAAATGAAATTATCGAAAATCAAACTAATAGTTTTGATGACAATATAAATAGTGAAGATTTATCCCAAAGCAGTATAACCACCCTAAGTGGCAATAATGAAAACAATGATAATTTAAAAATCGGTCTTTATGATATAGAAAATTATGAAAATTTTAGTTTTGTTGGAATCGAGGATTCTTGGCTGCAAATAATTAGTACTGAAGGTGAGATGTTTTATACAGGCATGGTTAAAAAAGGGGATAATCTTATAGTGCCTAATGATAAAAGATTATTAATTACTCTTGGAAATGCGGGTGCAATTGGAGTTGAGATTTTAAATTTTGGTGTAAAGCCAATTGGTCAAAGTGGAGAGATAATCCAAGCTGTTAATCTGAATTATATTCTAAATAAAATTAGTTTTGTTGATTAAGATTTGTAAATTTTTTTTATGAAAAGTAATATCAAAAGAAGAAAAACACGTGTTATAAATGTTGGAGATGTATCAGTTGGATATAACTCTAATATTTCAGTTCAGTCCATGACGAATACAAATACACAAGATAGCTTTGCAACACTTGATCAAATTGAAAAAATTGCAGATGCTGGGGCTGATTTAGTTAGAGTTTCATGTCCCGATCAGGAAAGTACAAATGCTCTTAAAACTATTGTTAAAAATTCACCTATTCCAATAATTGCTGATATACACTTTCACTATAAAAGAGCAATTGAGGCTGCAGATGCAGGTGCAGCTTGTTTAAGAATTAATCCTGGAAATATTGGTTCTTTAGATAGGATAAAAGAAGTAATTAATGCTGCAAAAAGTAATGATTGCTCAATAAGAATTGGTGTAAATGCTGGTTCTCTTGAGAGAAAAATTTTAGATAAATATAAAGAGCCTAACTCAGACGCAATGGTTGAAAGTGCTCTTTTCCATTCTCAAATATTAAAAGAAAATGATTTTCACGATTTTAAAATTAGTGTTAAAGCCTCAGATGTTTTTTTAACAATTGATGCTTATAAAAAATTAGCTGAAAAAACTGATGCACCTTTTCATATTGGAATAACTGAAGCTGGTGGATTAAGAGCAGGCACAGTGAAATCTTCAATTGGATTGGGTTATTTGTTGCTTAATGGTATTGGAGATACAATAAGAGTTTCTTTATCAGCTGATCCTGTGGAAGAAGTGAAAGTTGCTTTTGATCTTTTGAAGGCTCTTGATATCAGGAATAGAGGTGTCAAAGTTATATCATGCCCTTCCTGCAGCAGACAGCAATTTGATGTGATTTCAACCGTGAGTGAAATTGAGCGAAGGTTAAGCCATATTAAACAATCTTTAACTGTATCTATTATTGGTTGTGTTGTTAATGGTCCAGGGGAAGCTAAAACAGCAGACATTGGTTTAACAGGTGGAGGAAAAAATACTCATCAAATATATATTTCTGGTGTGGCTAATCATAGGTTAAAAGATAAAAACGTTGTAGATCATATTGTAGAGCTTGTGGAAAAGTACATTGCTGAAAAAAATAATAATACAAGTTCAGATAATCAAGAAAAACAATTAATTGCCTAAAAAAAACTAAAAATTGGAGTAATTTTTGAGTAAAATTCAGTCTGTTCGTGGGACTAAAGATATATATTCTTCTGTAATGCGAAGTTATAACCATATTATTAATGAGGCAAGGCTTGTTTCAGAGTTGTTTGGCTATGAAGAAGCGTCTTTTCCAATTTTTGAGAAAGCGGAAGTGTTTTCAAGACCACTTGGTATTGCAAGTGATGTGGTTTCAAAAGAAACCTATACTTTTGAGGACAGAGGTGGAGAGAAGATTACACTAAGGCCTGAGGGTACTGCAGGCGTAATAAGATCAATAATATCTGAAGGAAAAATTAATGACCTGCCCCTGAGGCTATTTTATTCTGGGCCAATGTTTAGATATGAGAGACCTCAAAAAGGGCGCTTGAGGCAATTTTTTCAAATTGGAATTGAAAGCATTGGAAATCACGGGCCTTTAGAGGACGCTGAGGTAATATCTTGTGGAGCTAGTTTATTAAAAAGGCTGGGTTTCCAAAGAGATTGTGTTTTGAATATTAATTCTCTAGGTGATGCAGAATCTAGGGCCCTATATAGAAAAAATTTAGTTGATTATTTTTCAAAAAATTTAGAAAAGTTATCTAAACTATCACAATCCAGACTTTCCTTGAATCCTTTAAGAATACTTGACTCAAAAGAGCCACAAGACCAGGAAGTGATATTCAAAGCACCTTTGTTTTCTTCTTACTTAAATAATTTGTCAATTGACCATTTTGAAAAAGTTAAAAGTTTTCTCAATTCTTCTGGTATAGAGTACTCACATAATGAAAAACTAGTCAGAGGGTTAGATTATTACAGTCATACTACTTTTGAGTTTATAACAACGAGGTTAGGTTCACAGGGTACTGTTTTAGGTGGTGGGCGGTATGATGGGTTATCAGAAATGCTTGGTGGCCCTAGTATTCCAGCTGTAGGTTTCGCAGCAGGTGTGGATAGATTAGTAATGTTAAGTACAAATCTTGAAGAAAATTCTAGCATTTTAAGCATATTGCCTGTTGAAGAGGAAAATTTTGAGTACTGTTACAACTTGCTTAACATTTTTAGAGAGAATGATATAAAATGTGAAATTTTAGAAGGTGGCAATCTATCAAAAAATTTAAAGAAAATTAGCAAGAAAAATAGAAAATTAATAATTATTGTTGGCGACGAAGAAATTCAAAATAAACAAGTAATTTTAAAGGATTTGTCTACAGGAGAACAGATAAAAATTCAAGAAACTGACATCTTAGAAAAAATAAACGTTTCATTATAAACCTATGTCAATAGAAAAGAGTTTACAAAAAATATTAAGTAGAAAAATAGAATTAGAGAATATTCTATCAAGTGGAAATTTATCTAGCGATGATGTGATTAGTTTTTCAACTGAGTTATCTGAAATCACTCCTGTAGCTGAACAAGCAAATCTAGTTAGTAAGTTAAAAGAAAACCTGCATGACACACAAGTCATAATTGATGATGAAAAAAATGAAAAAGATTTTGTTGATTTAGCTAAAGATGAGTTGGAAGAGATTAATAAAACTCTTGATAAAGAGACAAAAAAACTAAAACTATTACTAATTCCAAAAGACAAAGATGATACAAGAAATGCTATTATAGAAATAAGAGCAGGCACGGGTGGAGATGAAGCTGCTTTATTTGCTTCTGATCTATTTAATATGTATCATCGATTTTCTTCTATAAATAGTTGGAAATTTGAAACAATTTCTGTATCTGAAATTGGAATAGGTGGTTATAAAGAAGCTATGGCTCTTATTTCAGGTTCAAATGTTTTTGAAAGATTAAAGTTTGAATCAGGCGTCCACAGAGTTCAAAGAGTTCCTGAAACGGAATCGAGTGGCAGAGTCCACACTAGCGCTGCAACAGTCGCAATTTTACCTGAAGTGGAAGATGTTGACATTGATATTAATGAAAAAGATTTAAAGATTGACGTTTATAGATCATCTGGGCCAGGAGGCCAGTCTGTAAATACAACTGATTCAGCAGTGAGGATTACTCATTTGCCATCAGGTATTGTTGTTACTCAACAAGATGAAAAATCTCAGCATAAGAACCGATCAAAGGCTATGAAGGTATTAAGGGCTAGGATTTATGAACTAGAACAGCAGAAAAAAGAAAAAGAAAGAGCTGACTCAAGGAGAACTTTGGTTGGTTCTGGGGATAGGTCAGAAAGAATTAGGACTTATAACTTTCCTCAAGGAAGAGTTACAGACCATAGAATTAATTTAACTTTATATAAATTGGAAAAAATTCTTGTAGGAGAGGGCTTAGATGAATTTATAAATACTTTGTCTGAACATGATCAAATTACTAAATTGTCACAACTAGGGGAGATGTAAAATTTTAGCTGAAGAGCTATTAAAATTAGGTCAGTTAGAACTAAAATTTAAACGAATTCCCAATTATCATTTAGATACAAGAATTTTACTTTGCACGATTTTGAATATTGATGACAAATATTTATTATCAGACATTAAAGTTTCAAAAAGAAAACAAGATGAATTCTTTTCTATAATAAAAGATAGAGCTAATGGAAAGCCTGTAAGCAGGATTATTAAAAAAAGAAACTTTTGGAATTCTGAGTTTTGCATAAATGATTCAACACTTGATCCAAGACCTGACAGTGAAGTTTTAGTTTCTAGTGGTATTGAGTTAGCAAAAATTTTTATAAAAAAAGAAATTAATATTCTTGAACTTGGTGTAGGGAGTGGATGCATTTTATTGTCCTTATTAAAAGAAATTCCCTTTTCAAATGGCATTGGAGTAGATATAGATTTTAATACAGTAATGGCTGCAAAGAAAAATGCCTGTAATTTAAATATTGAAAAAAAAGCAAAGTTTTTAGTTTCTAATTGGACAAATGGATTTAAAGGAAATTTTGACTTAATTTTTTCAAATCCACCATACATTAAATCAAATGATATAAAGAACCTTCAAATAGAAGTGAGTAAATTTGATCCAATTATAGCTCTTGATGGAGGCAAAGATGGTTTGTCATGTTATAAAAAAATATTTAAAAATATAAAAAATTATATGTCTAATAATGCATTCTTTCTTTTAGAAATTGATCCTTGCTTGAGCAAGCATGTTGTCAGTATTGCTAAAAGTAAGGATTTAGAACTTTTTTCAACAAAAAATGATCTTTCAGGACAGAAAAGATGTTTAATTTTTCAAAAACTTTAAAAAAATTAATTTTTTACTTGGAATGATTAAAAATAAACCTTACATTATGTTAAAACAGTAAATTGTTTATTTGAGTATAAACTCATAGTTTTAATCATAAAATTTAAATTTAAATAGCTTTCTACTTAGCAATTTGATTATTTGTTTTTTTGTTAACTTAACTTGTGAAATTTATATGAGATCTAATAACTATAAAAGAAATAGAAACAGAAACCAGAATAGAAGAAATGGTAACGGCTCTTCGTCAAAGTCAACAAATATTGATAGTTCAGGTCCAGACGTAAGAGTTAGAGGTAGTGCAATACAAGTTAATGAAAAGTATATAGCTCTTGCTAATGATGCTTCAATGAGTGGTGACAGGATTAAGGCTGAGTCACTATTTCAGTATGCAGATCATTATTACAGAGTTTATATGCTTGCAAATGGCGGCATTGACCCAAGAAAAAATTCAGCTGATGAAAATATTACTGTGTCTTCTAATGATTTATCAGAAACAGAAAAAAACGATGATAAAAAAGAAGAAATTGAAATAGTTGATGAGAAACAAACAGCTAGCTTGGAAGAAAACTTAGTTACTTCAGCAAATTAACGCTATAAAATTATCAATTTCCAAAACTTGCAAAACATTTGTTTGATCACCATATAA
>ENA-OSEY01000389-OSEY01000389.1-marine-metagenome-genome-assembly--contig:-NODE-389-length-32564-cov-3.325453_pt1 | contig 32564 bp, 32 predicted proteins | sample MGYA00248465_ERZ534230 | MGnify/ENA primary metagenome ERZ534230 (study PRJEB26409, sample SAMN06344110) | marine metagenome | isolation source: Sea water from surface | place: Atlantic Ocean:Southern... | reverse complement strand
GTTATGGTTCATTATAACTTTATATAAGGCAATGAAATATTCAGTGCATCCCAATGAACCACCAGGGTGACCAGAATTTTGAGCATGTACCATTCTAACGATATCTCTTCTAACTTGGGGAACTAAGTCGTTTAGTTCTTGTAAATTATAATTGTTCATTCGATAATGATTAAAGATCAAAAGTAATCATATAGTTATTTTATAAAACCAGTGTTAACAACTTTAGAAAAGTTGTTTAGTTCAAAACATTATTTTTGAATAATGAAAAAATTATTTATTCTGCTAAGTGTATTGACGATTAATTTTTACAGTAATGCTCAAGATAAAATTAATTTATCTGAACTTGTTAAAGAAGTGAAAAATCAAAAATCCTTGTACTATTTTGCAGAAATTCCAGCTGAAAAAAATATTGAGGATAGACTAAGCGGAACATTTGAAATAAAAGATACCTCAAATCTTAATTTATTGCAGCTTCCCGTTAAAATCTCCTCAAATAATTACCAATATTACCTAATTAAAAATTTAGATATTCTACTGGTGATTAGATCTTATGCTCATATCAAAAATCCAGTGAATTGAAAAAACGGGTTTTAAATATGATGGTGTTTATAATTGCTTCTACTTTTACACATGCTCAATCAAATGTACTTATTTCGGATGATGATTGGACTTTAACATCATCCAACGGAGCATGTAATTGTGCAACTAATTTCAATAATGGATCTGTTACTAATTTTTTTGACTCAGGAAATAATACAAATTCGTATTCGTCAAATGAAAATGAAGTCATTACATTATGCCCTGATGCTAGTGGATCTAAAATGGTGGCAGTATTTGGAACCAATGCCGGATATACTTTAGATATTCACACAAGTGACACATTATTTGTTTACGATGGAATACAAACGACATCGCCTTTACTTGCAAAAATAAATAACAGCACTTTTCCAAATGGTGTTAACTTGCCTGCATCTTGGTCAAATACGTCAGGTTGCTTAACATTTCAATTTATAAGCGATATCACGAATGAAGGATCTGGATGGGAAGCTAATTTATCTTGTGCTAATTTAATTCAACCTTTTTCCAACCACATTCTAGCCTTTGTAAATGGAGAAGCTAACGGAGCTAATGATACCTTAAACGATCTCTTTCCAGTAGATACAGGATATGTTGATATTTGTTTAGGCGATACCGTAACTTTTGTTGCTGATCCTTATTTCCCTTATGAACCTGGTGGTGATTCTGCATCAATAAGCGGAGGTGGTTACATGCAGTCTAACAACTACACCGTATTGTGGGAACTTAGTGATGGAACCACATATAGTTCGAATTCCTTTGATTATATACCTTCTTCTAGAAATGGATTTTTCATTTCACTAAGAATAGAAGATAGCCAAGGACAATTTCAATATAGTTTCTGTAAAGTTAGGGTGTCTACGGTGCCTAACTTTTCGTCTTGTGCGCCTTTAGATTCGCCTATATGTCTAGGCAATACAACACAACTAATTGGAGGTGTTACAACAGCAGACACTGCCGGTGTAGACCCCGTTTCTGCTAATTTTCCTATCGGAGGTGTTTTTGGCACGCAGACATATTTGCCAGACGGTTCAGGAATTAATTATACAACAGATATAAATATTTCTGGATTTACACCTGGTGCTACATTACAAAATAGCAACGACATTGATAAAGTTTGTTTTGAAATTGAACATTCCTATTTAGGGGACTTAGAAATGATGTTAACGTGTCCTAGTGGACAAAGCATAAATATGTTCAATTCTTACAATGGTTCTGGTCTTTTTCCTGGTGGGTTTTCTGGTGGAAGTAACTTTCTGGGGGGAGCTTATGATAACAATACTGGCAATATTGGAGTCTGTGAGGAGTATTGTTTTTCAATGTCTTCAAATGCATTACCGTCTTGGGCCAATGGTTATCCAACCACTGCAGCAACTGGACCTAGTACTGGGACAATGGTCACTCCCGGTCTTTATCAGCCAGAGCAAAATTTCATACCAGCATTACAAGGATGTCCCATTAATGGAACATGGACGCTTACTGTAAGGGATAATTTAAGTGTTGATGATGGTTTTATTTGCGAGTGGGGTATTTATTTTAACAGTGCTCTAAATCCAAACAGCGAAATTTATGCCCCATCGATTGTTTCTCACAACTGGTTGTCAGACCCGTCCATAATTTCTAATCAGGATACAAACATAACTGTCCAACCTACTAATCTTGGAGGTAATACATATACTTTTTCTGTTGAGGATAATTTTGGATGTACTTACGATACCACGATAACAGTAATCACGCAGCAACCAGGGTCCGTTGAACCTGACGTACAAACATGTGATGAATTTTATCAATTCAATAATAATTATGTTCCAACAACAGGGTTTTGGACTTACACAAGCCATAGTGGAACACTAATCTTTGATGATACCAACTTCATTAATCCATTTGTTACTTGCAGTGATCCTGGCACTTACAACCTAAATCTAATCGATCTTTTTTGTGAAGATACCTTACAGCATATAATTCATTTTTTAATTACGCCAGAACCTCATTTGCCTATTGCAGATAGTATTTGCTTTGGTGAAAATTATAGTTTTTCTATTTTAAACTCAAATGAAGATTTCAGCTATACTTGGATAAATAATATTGGAGATACACTAATGATTGGAGATTCACTATACATAGATGCAAACGCTTTATCTATAGGAATGTCAGATTTAAATTTAACCATATCAAATCAATGTGACACGTTATTTACAGATGTATCTTTAATAGTGAAGAATTGTAAGATACCAAATATAATTACGCCTAACGGAGATCTAAATAATGATGTGTTTTATACCCATTATGCTGAAATATATGCTGATGTTACGCTAATTGTATACAATAGATGGGGGAGAGAAGTATTTGAAAAGACCAATTACAGAAATGATTGGAATGGAGTTAAAAACAATGGAAGTGCGTTATCTGATGGTACCTATTTTTATATTTTGAAATTTAATAATGATCAAGAAAAAAAAGAAGGTGTTATTCAAATTGTAGGAAATTCAAATTAAGCCACTATTTTTGGAGCTAATTTATTTTTATGGCTTTAAAATGTGGCATCGTTGGCTTACCAAATGTGGGGAAATCAACCTTATTCAACTGTCTTTCTAATGCTAAGGCTCAGTCGGCTAATTTTCCTTTTTGTACTATAGAACCTAACGTTGGCACCATTACTGTTCCAGATGAAAGATTAGCCAGTTTAGAAAGTCTAGTTAAACCAGAAAAAGTTATACCAACAACAATTGAAATAGTAGATATTGCTGGTTTAGTAAAAGGAGCCCACAAAGGAGAAGGGTTAGGAAATCAATTTTTAGCCAATATCAGGGAAGTTGATGCCATTATTCATGTTTTAAGGTGTTTTGATGATGATAACGTAATACATGTGGATGGTAAAGTAGATCCAATCTCTGATAAAGAGATTATAGATATGGAATTGCAACTTAAAGATTTAGAAACGGTTGAAAAAAGAATTGGAGGTATTGAACGTAAAGCAAATTCAGGAGACAAAGATGCAAAAAAAGTGTATGACACCTACGTAGCCGTGAAAGAACATCTTCTACAAGGATATTCAGTAAGATCTTTAGAATTAGAAGTGTCTCAAGAAGAATACCTTACTGAATTACAACTTATTACATCAAAACCTGTAATGTATATCTGTAATGTAGAAGAAACAGCTGTTAAGAATGGTAATCAACATGTAGATAGAGTAAAAGATGCTATTTCAAAAGAAGATGCTGAGATATTAATCCTTGGTGCTGCCATTGAAGCGGATATTGCTGAACTTGAAGATTTTGAAGAAAGAAAAATGTTTTTAGATGATTTAGGCCTCGATGAACCAGGAGTCAGTAAGTTAATTAAGAAAGCATATAATTTATTAAATCTTCAAACCTATTTTACAGCTGGTGAAAAGGAAGTAAGAGCTTGGACCATTAAAAAAGGTATGACTGCTCCACAGGCTGCTGGAGTAATTCATTCTGATTTTGAAAAGGGTTTTATTAGAGCAGAAGTAATTAAGTATTCAGACTACATTAGATTTAAAACAGAAACAGCAGTTAAAGAAGCTGGAAAATTAATGGTGCAAGGAAAAGAGTACGTTCCTGAAGATGGCGATGTAATGCATTTTAGATTTAATGTGTAAAAAATAATTTTTTGATTTTTGCGTTTTACCGAAGTGAGAATATTCCTTTTTTGTTTAATTAGCAGTCTTTACAGCTTAGGAACAGCTCAGTCAAATACGAGTTTCCCTATTTTAAATTTTAATACTACAGCTAGAAACAGTGCTTTAGGTGGTATCAACGTAGGTATTTTTGATCACGATCCATCAACATCAATACAGTTACCTTCAAACCTAACTCCACTACAAGATGGATTATTGCAAATGAATTATATTAATTATTTTGCTGATAGTGATATAGCTATTTTGAATTATACATTTGATCAAAAGAAGGTGGGTGTTTTGTCAACAAGTTTGGTCTATTGTAATTACGGTTATTTTGAGTATGCTGATCCTTCAGGACAATTTTTAGATCAAACTTTTTCAGTCAATGACATTATGTTTCAATTAGGACATGGCAGAAAATTAAGCGATAAATTACAAATTGGTATCAATATGAAACTTGCTGGTTCAATTTATGAAAGGTACAGGTCATTTGCATTAGCAACTGATTTATCTCTTACTTATTTTGATAAAACAAAGAATTTTGGATCATATTTTTTAGTCAAAAATTTAGGTAGACAAATCATGAAATTCTATCCATCTCAGTTGAATTACAAACTACCCTTCTCCTTAGAGTTGGGTGTAAATAAGAAACTGGAATACGCACCTATCCGATTTCATGCCACATACCGTAACATAGATAGATGGAATTTAGTAATAATGCCTGAGAACAATTTTTATTCATTTAGAAGAACACTATTCAGTCATTTTATTTTTGGTTCAGAACTAATGTTCAGTGAAAATTTTCATTTTAGATTTGGTTATAATTTTTTAAATAGAATGGAATTGCAGCCGAGTGCTAGACCAGGAACAAGTGGACTGTCATGGGGAGTTCAATTGAAAATCAAAAAAATGATGATTAATTTTACTAATGCAAAATTTCATATGTCAGGTACATCAAACCATTTTTCAATTATTAGAAAAATAAATTAAATATCTATCTTTTCTAGTTCAGCTTGAAGCTGAAAAAAGTTGTACAATTTTGAATCTAACATATGTGAAGGCGAAATGTTTTTGAGTGCATTAAATATGATTGATTTTCTATTAGGATAATCCTTTTCCCAGTCATTTATTAATGATTTTATTTTCTTTCGCTGCAAATTTTCTTGAGACCCACATAGATTACAAGGTATTATGGGGAACTCCTTAAGACTTGAATAAGTGGCTATATCATCTTCTTTACAAAAAGAAAGAGGTCTTATGACAAGTAGATCACCCTCATCAATTTTAAATTTTGGTGGCATAGCTTCTAACTTTCCGCTAAAAAATAAATTTAAAAAGAAAGTTTCAATAATATCTTCTCTGTGATGCCCAAGTGCTAATTTATTACAACCTAACTCTCTGGCTTTGTCATAAAGTGTTCCTCTTCGTAATCTGGAACATAAACTACACATGGTCTTGCCTTCAGGTATTTTATCCATTACAATGGAATAAGTATCTTTTTCAGCAATATGAAAACGAACTCCTAACTTATTCAGATATTCAGGTAGAACCTTTTCCGGGAATCCAGGTTGCTTTTGATCCATGTTTACTACAGTAATTTCAAATGGAATATCTCCATATTTTTGAAAATGAATGAACATATCTAACATGGTGTAACTGTCTTTACCGCCAGAAATACAAACCATGATATGATCACCCTCTTGAATCATATTAAATTCTTTAATACACTTACTTGTACTTGAAATAATTTTTTTCCTTACTTTTTTTAAATCTTCCATTGAACACAAAAAAAATACTTTTTAAAATGACATCCAATTAACTTTATAAATAGTTGACTTAGGTTATATTTGAATTCCAAATTTAATTGCGTATGAAATCAAATACATTAATGAAGTTAGAGGACCAATATGGTGCTCATAATTATCACCCCCTTCCTGTAGTTCTAGATAGAGGAGAGGGTGTTTATGTTTGGGATTGTGAAGGAAAAAAATATTTTGATTTTCTTTCTGCTTATTCTGCTGTAAATCAAGGTCATTGTCACCCCAAAATCATTAATGCATTAGTAGAACAATCAAAAAAATTAACACTTACTAGCAGAGCATTTTACAATTCTAAACTAGGTGAGTACGAAAAATTCATGTGTGACTTGTTTGGATATGATAAAGTTTTACCTATGAATACAGGTGTTGAAGGTGGGGAGACTGCAAATAAACTTGCGAGGAAGTGGGGTTACATGAAAAAAGGAATAGAAGAAAATAAAGCTAGAATTATTTTTGCAAACGGAAATTTTTGGGGCAGAACGCTTGCTGCAATTTCAAGTTCTGATGACCCAGTTTCGTATAAAGGATTTGGCCCTTATATGCCAGGCTATGACTTAATTCCTTACAATGATTTGAATGCTTTAGAGAATGAGCTCAAAGATCCTAATGTGGCTGCATTTATGGTGGAACCCATTCAAGGTGAAGCAGGTGTTGTAGTACCAGACGATGGTTATTTAGAAGGAGTTCGAAAATTGTGTGATGAATATAATGTCTTATTTATAGCGGATGAAGTTCAAACTGGAATAGCTAGGACCGGCAGAATGTTAGCAACTGACTATGAAGATGCTAAACCAGACATTTTGATTTTAGGAAAAGCTCTATCTGGTGGAGTATTTCCTGTTTCTGCTGTTTTTGCAAATGACGAAGTTATGCTTTGTATAAAGCCAGGCGAGCATGGCTCTACTTTTGGTGGTAATCCCCTTGCTTGTGCTGTAGCAAAAGCGGCACTAGAAGTAGTTATAGAAGAAAATTTAGCAAGTAATGCTGAAAAGTTGGGAGCTTATTTTAGAAATAAAATGAATGAATATATTTCCAAATCAGATTTAGTTACGTTAGTTAGAGGGAAGGGCTTATTAAATGCAATTGTTATTAATGACGATGAAAAAAGTTCCACAGCATGGGATTTGTGCGTAAAAATGAAAATGAACGGTCTATTAGCTAAACCCACTCACGGCAATATAATAAGGTTTGCTCCTCCATTAGTTATTAATAAAGAACAGCTTGATACCTGTATAGATATAATTATTTCTTCTATTGAAGAATACAGCTGATTTTTAATTAAATTAGATACTGTGTTAAAGTATCTATATATACCTCTTTTTACTATAATGTTGGGATGTAAAGGTGAATCTACTCAGTCTAACTATGATTATATTGAACAAGCTCACCCTGTTTACTATAAACATGATTTATCAGCACAAAATGCTAACTATCAACGTGAAATTAATGTGCATATGGATATGTTATTTCATGAGGAAAAATATGAAGTCGGTGACTTTCAATTACTAGGATCGTGGTTTGGTAAGATTAGAAATAATTGGATATCTCTAAATATAACTAGTACTTCAAATCATATGTTGAGAGGATTTATCATTACTGATACATTATTTCATTCTTTTAAAGGATTGTTTAATACTTCAGACAACATACATTACGACTTGGAGATTACACAAGATATTGATACTAACCTAAGATTATATACACTACAGCTTTCACTTGAAGATATGACTATGTCTGGAGTAACAAAATTATTTGACGATAGAGACCAAGACTCTTTAGTATTAGAAAAAAGGAATTATGAGTATGATGTAACTCTTGGAACATATCCAGAATTTTCTCAACGATTAATAACCAACTCAGAACTAGAAGAGCTATCAAAGGACGAGTTAGTATATATAACAGAAGAAATCTTGGCAAAACACGGTCTTATTTTTTTTAATAATGAGACCAGAGAGATGTTTAGTCACAAAAAATGGTATATACCACAAAATTATAGAGTAAGTCAACTACTAACAGAAAAGGAGAAATTAAATTTAGATAAGATTTATACCTTCTTTTAATTATTTAACATAACTGGCATAACAAGCATTAGTACATCTTCACCACCTTCATTGTTTTCTGGCACTATTATTCCCGCTCTGTGTGGTGCACTCAGTTCGATTACAACGTTATCCGTATCAATATTATTAAGCATTTCTATTAAAAATCTTGAGTTGAATCCGATTTCAATAGATTCGCCTTCATATGAACAAGTTAATCTTTCATTGGCCTCGTTAGAAAAATCAATGTCCTCAGCACTAATATTGAGTTCACTACCATTAATTTTAAGCCTTACTTGATGCGTAGTTTTATTAGCAAAAATACTTACTCTTTTAATAGATTGAAGGAATGAATTTCTTTCAATAGTAAGCCTATTTGGATTTTGATCTGGGATTACTGCTTCATAATTAGGATACTTCCCATCGATTAAACGACAAGTTAAAGAAGAATTTTCAAAAGAAAAGCTGACATTGGATTCATTAAATTCAACTTGAATTTCTCCATCTACGTTCTGCAGAATTCCTTTTAAAAGATTCATAGGTTTTTTAGGTATGATAAAAGATGAAGGAGTGGATGTTTTTACATCAGTTCTTTTGTATCTAACTAGTTTATGAGCATCAGTAGCAACAAACGTCACATCATTTTCGCTTAACTGAACGAAAATACCACTCATTACAGGTCTTAAATCGTCATTTCCTGTAGCAAATATTGATTTTTCAATAGCACGTTGTACTGTATGTGCATCAAAATGAACTGAGGTTGGAGATTCAATTACTGGAGACTTAGGAAATTCCTCACCTGAGAACCCACTCAATTTGTACTTACCGTAATCAGAAGATATTTCAATTCCCATTTTTTCATCGAAAGAAAAGGTTAGTGGATGATCTGGAAAAGTTTTTAAGATATCTAATAAAATTTTAGCTGGAATGGCAATACTTCCTTCATTTTTAGATTCTACTGAAATGGTAGAAGTCATAGTTGATTCAAGATCAGAACAAGAAAGTTTAAGAATATTATCCTTTATCTCAAATAAAAAGTTATCAAGTATTGGTAATGTATTTGAACTATTTAACACACCAGAAATAGTTTGTAATTGTTTAAATAAGGCTTGACTCGATACAATAAATTTCATGTTCTATGATTTGAATAATATGTTATAAATATCATGATTGTTTTTAAAATAAATAATCATATCAAATGTTATTTATTAACAGCTATCTCCTAATATCATTTGTAAAAAATGATAGTGGTTTAAAAATGATATCCCAGTTAAAATACTGCGCTCTTAGTAGTTCATCACTTCCATTTACTCTTATATAACCGTACTCTTTGTCCCAATTAGTGGAAGACTCTACATTTTTGATTCTCCAAAATTGAACATGAGTGGTTTCATTTTTACTGTTCAAAAGAGAAATGTCAATAAAAGATTTACTTGAAAACACGGAATCTTTAAATGATTGATCTACAAACATGATTTTATTATAGCATATATTATTGAAGTGAGTGAAATAATGTTTGAGCTGTATCGTGTCAAATTGGTTTATTGGGTTTGAATTTGAATCTAATAATCTGATTTCATCATTATTTTGGTAAATAATAAAGCTCTCGTTTTTTAACTGATTATAATTTAATTTGACTTGAAGAATATCTTTTGAATTTGGATAATGAAATATTTGAGGTGACCTCCATTGTGTCCAATCTGTGAAAAATCTCACATCTAGAGATCCATAAACCCCTGGTTTAAACATGATATAGGGTTTACTCCCTTTTATTCCATTTTGTTTTAATAACATATGTGTTCCTAAATGATCAGGAGTAGGAGATCCAACATACCATGTTTTAATCAGTTTATTTTCCTTGTCATATATATCTACACGTTTATTACTTACTGCTAATCTTTTTATCACATTTTTTTCAGCATTTTTTGAAACAGGTTGTTTTATCTGAATTCTATAAAATGTTTCCATTATAAGATTGATATTAGACATGTTAGCTTTGTAATTAGGATTTTCAATCATCCATACTTTATTTTCATTCATCCTAGATAAGGTAATGGAATCAGCATTGTTTGTAGTGATGGTGAAGCGATAAACATTAGCAGTATCTTTTATGCTAAAATCTTTTAAATCAACATTACTTGTCGGGCTTTTACAAGATGAAAACAATGATGTTGTTAGAGCTATGAGTATAATAATGTTAAGGGTAATTTTAAGATTCATATTTAAGTTTTCTAATGTACAGATTGAAAAATCCAAATATAAGTACCAATAGGATAGGCAGTGCTAAGTTGATTAACTGCCATTTCATCTTTTTACCCGCTTCATTTTTTTTCATTAATCTTGGTGGATTCATCTTGGATCTCAGTTCGATAAAATCATCGCGATTTAACATTTTGTCGACTAAATTTAGAAAGAACGTTGCATTACCATATGTAGGCATTTCGTAGTAGGGGGTATTGTAATTCGATTTTTCAAACATAAGTGGAACGGGTGTTCTTTCCGCCGAAATGTCATTTCTTATTAAATCACCATCTCCAATAAAAGCCATTTTTGTTGGAATACTTTCTTTCTTAAATTGTATAGAAGGGTTTTTAATAAAATCATTTGCAATTCTTCTGTTTTTAAAATTAGATTGAAAAATACCTTCAAATAAATAGCCTACATTAAGTTTGTTTTTGATTTGATTTCCCGTTAATGTTGGATCATAATTTTGAGTGTTTTGATATTGAATTCTTGACTGCCTCATCAATTTATTCTCTATTGAGGTTTGTAAAACCACAGTTCGTTTTAATTTTTCTTCTCCGACAGTATCTAGAGAACATACATATCTACCTTTAATAGGTAATACGTTTTTCATTAAAATATAGTTATTATAATTCTTCAGCATTGGATAGAAAAACCATTTTGACACTACACCGAGGTTGTCTTCTCTGACCACAGGGCAACACTGTTCATCACATACCATATCCTTGTTGAATCGGATACCATACTTAAAGAGAAAGGATTGTAATTCGTGGTCTAATACTTCATTATACGCTAATCTGTTTTTTTGAGCAAGAATAGCTTCATTTACGTCCATCATATCTATTAGCCATATCACTTTCCCACCATTCATTATATATTGATCAATTACATACTTTTCCTTTACAGTAAAGGTTGACCTAGGCTTTGACACGATTAATAAATCAGTCTCATTTAGGGCATCTAATCTTTCAATTAAATTATTAGGATTTTTTTTAAAAGTATTCATCCATTTATTTTTTAAATAACTAGAAATTATACGTTTATTATCTAAGACGGGAACAGAAATATTATTTATAGAAAACGAATCTACTTTTTTTCGTAACAATGAATCAAATTCCATTATTCCAAGATCAACTGCTTTATTGTATATCTCTGTTTTAAGTTCTTTAATGTTTAGGGTATCTACAATGAATTTTTTTTGTAGATAAAACCAAGCTTCTCTTTGATCAAATACGGATAGTTCTCCATGACCTTGAAGAAAGTGGATTCTTTTTTTCTCTGTCTTAAATAATTTATCTAAGCCTACAACAATATTCTCCTCAATGTGATCTATAAAATAGTTAGTAACAGCCTGGTTAATAGGGTAGGGATTGTCTCTTGTTGAAGGTGATAGTAATTGAACTGGAATACTGTACTCTCCCATTTGTAAGCTTATGCCGGGCCAAATTTCAACGATTTCTCTTTTATCGTCTTTGATGATGTCTATGTAAGCTGGTTTGATACCATTCCCATTATCAAATACTTGTTTTTTGTAATCTTCGGCTAGTTCTACATCTTCATTAAGATCTATAAAAGATAAGTCTAAATTTTGTCCACCATAAACTTTAATTTCTTGTAGTTTTTCTAAAAGTCCTTTCTCAAGTTTTTCAATCTCTACAGCAAAATCACCTACTAAATAGACGTCAATTTTTAAGTAATCATCAAGATTTTCTAATTTATCTTTTGTGTACGGAGATAGCTCATGAATTTGATCCTCTGATAAATCAACTCTAAAAAAGGTAAAAGAAAGTAAATAATTTACCAATAAAAGAGTCAGTAGCAATAGAAATAATATTATATAATTATTGCTTTTGATCATGCTTTTTTAGTAGAAATAAATAATTGAGTAGTAACTATAAAAAAGGTTGAGATTGATATATAAAATAATATATCTCTAGAATCCAGAATTCCTCTTTCAAATGATTTAAAATGTTCAAGCATACTAAATTTTAAAAGATAAAAATCAAACGGTTGAACTACTAAATCCGCAAATAAATAGAATCCTTCATAAATAATATAGTTTAGAATAACTGCTGAGATAAATGCCACAATTTGGTTTTTCACTAGAGAAGAACAGTACATTCCAATAGAGACAAAAGAAAAGGCCAATAAAACTAAACCTACATAGCTGCCAATGGTAGAAGAATGGTCTATATTTCCTATTTCTTCACCTAAAAAAACAATAGAAATATAATATATGAATGTAGGAATAAGGGTAAATAAAGTCAATAAACAACCTGAGATGAATTTTGAAAACACAATTTGAGAAGCAGTAATAGGCTTTGTTTTCAAGAGTTCGAAAGTTCCTGTTCGGTGTTCTTCGGCAAATAACCTCATAGTAAAACTTGGAATAAGTACCAGATAAATATATGGGGCCAATTTAAAAAAGGGTATTAAAGAGGATTCACCCATATTTAGCAGGTTGAAATTACCTGGAATTACCCATAAAAAAATACCTGTTATGATTAAAAATACAACAATAGTAATGAAGCCTATTATGGAACCAAAATAGGACCGAACTTCTTTAAAAATTAAGGCTTTCATTGTGCTACAAACATAATTATTAGGTACGAATTGACAATCCTAAGGCTGTAATTTTTAAAACATTAACATTAAAGCGCTTAAATTTAATTTGATGAACATAAGTAATAACTAATCTTGAATATATTTGTTCTAATGAACGTAGATATTTCTTTAGTTATTCCATTGTACAATGAAGAGGACTCATTAGCTGAGTTAACTACTTGGATTAAAAAAGTATGTGATTCCAAAAATTATAAGTATGAGATTTTACTTATAAATGATGGAAGTACAGACAACTCATGGAATGTAATTTCAAATTTAAGTAAAGAAAACACCAATATTAAAGGGATTTCCTTCCGAAGGAATTATGGAAAATCTGCTGCATTAAATGTAGGCTTTGAACATACACAAGGTGACGTGGTTATTACTATGGACGCTGATTTACAGGATTCCCCTGATGAAATACCATCACTTTATGACATGATTATTAAAGATGGGTTTGACATTGTTTCTGGTTGGAAAAAAGACAGAAAAGATCCATTATCTAAAACTATCCCAACCAAATTATATAATGCAGTTACAAGACGTGTTTCTGGTATTAAATTACATGATATGAACTGTGGCTTAAAAGCTTATAAGGCCGAAGTAGTAAAAAATATAGAAGTATATGGTGAAATGCATAGATATATTCCAGTCATTGCTAAATGGTCTGGATTCGATAAAATAACTGAAAAGGCAGTTGTTCATTATGCTAGAAAACATGGGGTATCTAAATTTGGATTAGAACGATTTATTTTTGGATTTTTAGACTTATTCAGTATTACATTTATGGGTAAATATGGTAAAAGGCCCATGCATTTTTTTGGTTCTTTAGGAACTTTGATGTTTTTAATCAGCTTTTTATTTTTAATTTATATTGGGGTTGATAAACTTTTCTTAAATAAAGGAGCTAAATTGATTGCTAACAGAACTGAATTTTACGTAGCATTAACAGCTTTAATTTTGGGTGTACAACTTTTTTTAGCTGGGTTTTTGGGTGAAATGATTGCTAGAAATTCACCTAAAAGAAATGTGTATAAGATAAGCCACAAATCCAATTTAGATGAGTAAAATTGTTCTGGTAGGGCCTGCACATCCTTACCGAGGTGGCATCTCAGATTTTAATGAAGCTTTTGCTTCTGAATTGCAAAAAAATGGTCATGAAGTAACAATCATCTCTTTCAAGCTACAATATCCCTCTTTTCTTTTTCCAGGAAAAACACAGTATAGAGTAGAGAAAAAAGCAGATTTTTCATTCCAAATACAGAATCTAATTAGTTCCATTAACCCATTTTCTTGGATAAAAACGTATAAAGAGATAATTAAATTGAATCCTGATAAAGTTTTTATTCGATTCTGGATGCCATTTTTTGCCCCATGTTTGGGTTATATTGCTAAAAAAATAAGAAATAAAAAATACCAAGTATATGGAATCGTAGATAATGCTATTCCTCATGAAAAAAGAATTGGAGATATAAAGTTAGTTCGTTACTTTTTGAAACAATGTGATCATATTTTTACGCTTAGTAATAAAGTCTCACTCGAAATTAAATCTATAAATAATAATTTTAATGTAACATCACTATTTCACCCGGTTTACAATATTTACAGCAAAAAACCCGGTAGGACAGAAGCGTTAAGTGCCTTAGGTTTAGATGATGGTGATTATATTTTGTTCTTTGGTTTAATTAGGAAATATAAGGGTTTAGATTTAGCTATAGAAGCCATGAGTCATCCCAAATTAAAGGACCGTAAATTAAAATTATTAATTGCAGGGGAGTTCTATGACGATAAAAATGGCTATTTACAGCTAATAAAAGAGTTGAAATTAAATAATATTATTATTCACGATAAATTCATTCCCAATCATGAGGTTTCAAGTTATTTTGAAGTAGCAGACCTTATTTTATTACCCTACATTACAGCTTCTCAAAGCGGAATAACTCAACTTGCTATTCATTATCAAAAACCCATGCTTGTAAATAATGTTGGAGGTCTACCTGAAGTAGTTAATCATAATAGTGATGGTTTTATTTCTGAACCAAACTCATCAGAAATTGCAAAACATATTCTAAATTTTTACGACAATGATTTACTAAGAAAGAAAATAGAAAAGGGTGCGAAAATTAAAGCTGACCAATACTCTTGGCATGAGTTTATAAATAAGGTATTATGAAATAATTAAAAGGACCAACCTATGTTGGCCCTTTGAATAGGTAAATAAGCTACTTTTTTAAAAAAAGTACTTCATCTGCTATTACTTCTGTAACATATTGTTTTTTTCCATCTTGATCTTCAAATGTTCTGTGATTTAATTTACCATTTATACATATTTCTTGACCCTTTTGAACATACTGATTTACTGTTTTTGCAAGTTTATTCCAAGCGATAACTTGATGCCATAATGTGTGCTGACTTTTCTCGCCACTAGCATCATATTTAAACTCATTTGTGGCAAGCGATATTTTAGTGTATACATGACCATTTTTAGTTTGCTCAATATTTGGTTTAGCCCCTACATTGCCTATTAATTGTACTTTATTTCTTATTTTATTCATATGTGATTTTTTATTGGTTAATAAATTGTCATTTTTCGGAATTGACATCACAAAGGAATACTTAAAAGAAAATTATAGTCGGAGATTAATCATTTAACATCCGTATAAAAACAATTAAAAATAGATAAGCTACTTATTTACAACGGTTTAGACTTTTTCCAACGGTGGTGACTCCACAACCAATTATGAGGGATATCTACAATATTTTTCTCTAATTTTTTAGAAAAAAGCTCCATTATTTCACCATGTTTTAATGATCTAGGACTTTCACAAATCAGTTCAAAATTTACCCTATAAAATCCTCTTTTAACCTTTTCTATATGTACATAAATAACAGGGTAGTTATAATCCTTGGCATATTTTTCAGCACCGAATAAAAAGCCTGTGTCTTGATTTAAAAATGTAGTCCAATATGCGTTTTTAACATTAGATGGACTTTGATCAGAACCAAAAATAATTGCTTTCGGATTGTTAGTTTCTAATTCAAAATATTTTTTAGTCAATTTCATTGGCGTTAGATATAAACCAAATTTTTCTCGAGTACTTCTCATTTTGTTATTATAAAAATCATTTTTTAGAGGTTTGTAAATAGCATATAGTTCATGTTTTAAATAAATTGGACATCCTTGTGCAGTGATCTCCCAGTTGTTGTAATGTCCTCCAATAAGAATGATACTTTTTCCTTTTTCAAAATAATCATTTACTAACTCAGGATTGGACATCTTCAATCTGCTTTTAATCTGTGTTTTTGTTATGGTAAAGCCTTTTAGATTTTCAATTAATAAATCACAAAAATGACGGTAAAAGTTTGCATATATTTCCAGCTGTTGATTCACTGTTTTTTCAGGAAAAGATCTTTTAATATTACCTAGGATAATATCCTTCCTATATTTCAATATGTCCTTCATTACAACACAAAGAAGATCAGATATTTTATACAAGACAAAATGAGGTAATAATGATAAAGGAATTATGATAATGTAATACAATAATTGGTGCATGAATTTGTATATTTCGAAGCAAATATAATTTTATCTTCAAGACTTAAGGACAATAAATTTTATCAAATGAAATCTAAAAATATTAAGGTCGTTGTAATCGATAATTATGATTCATTTACATTTAATCTTGTCCATTATTTAGAAAGCCTTAGTGCTGATGTAAAGGTAATTCGTAAAGATCAAGTAGAGGAAAAGCATTTTGATAATATAAAACATATTTTAATTTCTCCTGGGCCAGGTCACCCAAATGAATATATATATCTAGATAAGATAATTTATCAATACCAAAATTCTCATTCTATATTAGGAATATGTTTAGGTCATCAATATTTAGCTTCCTATTATGGTTCTACTTTATATAATCTAAAAAAGGTAAGACACGGTATATCTAGTGAATTGCGAGTTGTTGACCATGAAGGATTATTTAAAAATATCCCCAAAAAATTTAAAATAGGCCATTATCATTCATGGAATGTCAAGAAGCTAAGCAATGATTTAACAGAAACAGCGTTAAATAACAACGGTTTAAATATGGCATTTCGACATAAAAGACTTAATATTTTTGGTGTTCAATTTCATCCAGAAAGCATACTAACTGAACATGGTAAAGAAATTTTAAAAAACTGGTTGTTAATATGAAGTATGATATGGATTAAAATTCAACTCCTTATTTAGATAATAAGTTTACTTTTGCAAAATCACAATCGAGAAAATGGAAGTTTCTAAGACATATGATCCTGCTAAAGCAGAAGATAAGTGGTATGCTAAATGGATTGAGGCTGATCTATTTAAATCAAAACCTGACGATAGAGATCCTTACACTGTAGTTATCCCACCACCCAACGTTACGGGTGTTTTACATATGGGACATATGCTTAACAACACCATTCAAGATGTTCTGGTAAGAAGAGCAAGGATGTTAGGTAAAAATGCATGTTGGGTTCCTGGTACAGATCATGCATCAATAGCTACAGAAGCCAAGGTAGTCCAAAAATTGAGATCAGAGGGGATTAAAAAAAGTGATTTATCTAGAGATGAATTTTTAGAACATGCTTGGGAATGGACTAATAAACATGGAGGAATTATTCTTGAACAATTAAAAAAATTGGGTGCATCTTGCGATTGGGACAGAACTACCTTTACCATGGATGACAATTATTACAATGAAGTCATCAATGTGTTTTGTGATCTGCATGATAGAGGATTTATTTATCGCGGGGAAAGAATGATTAATTGGGATCCTGATGCTAAAACCGCATTAAGTGATGAAGAAGTATTTTACAAGGAAGTCAATTCCAAATTGTACTATGTAAGATATAAAGTAAAAGACTCAGAAGATGAATGGATTCAAATTGCTACTACAAGACCAGAAACGATCCTTGGAGATTCTGCGATTTGTATTAATCCTAATGATGATCGCTACAGTCACTTGGCTGGAAAAGAAGTATTAGTACCACTAATCAATCGTACTATTCCTATCATTTTTGATGATTATGTAGATATGGAGTTTGGTACAGGTTGTCTAAAAATCACGCCAGCGCATGATCCAAATGATTATGAAATTGGAAAAAAACATAATCTAGAAGTTATTAATATTCTAAATCCAAATGGGACTTTAAATAAAAATGCTAAGCTATATGTAGGAGAAGATAGATTTGAAGTGAGAAAAAAAATAGCACATGAGTTACATACTACTGGTTATTTAATAAAAGAAGAAGACCACATAAATAAAATAGGTTTTTCAGAAAGAACAGATGCAGTAATTGAACCAAGATTATCATTACAGTGGTTTTGTGCAATGGAAAAACTAAGTAAACCAGCTCTAGAAAATGTAATGAATAATACCATCCAATTTCATCCAGAAAAATTCAAAAACACATACAAACATTGGATGGAAAACATAAGAGATTGGTGTATTTCTCGTCAATTATGGTGGGGACACAGAATACCCGCATATTATTTTGGTGAAGGAAAAGATGATTTTATCGTTGCTCAGTCCATTGATGAAGCATTAGAAAAACTAAATAAACAATCCGATAAAAATTATACTGTGGCAGACCTAAAACAAGATGAGGATGTTATGGATACTTGGTTTTCTTCTTGGATATGGCCAATAGCTGTTTTTAATGGTTTTAACAAAAATGAAGAAATAGATTATTATTATCCTACAAATGATTTAGTAACTGCCCCAGAAATCATGTTTTTTTGGGTAGCAAGAATGATAATTTCTGGCTATGAATATAAAGAAAAACCACCTTTTAAAAACGTATATTTCACAGGTATCGTTAGAGACAAATTAGGGAGGAAAATGTCAAAATCACTTGGTAATAGCCCTGATCCGCTTGAACTGATAGAGAAATATGGTGCTGATGGGGTAAGAGTGGGAATGCTACTTTCTTCACCAGCAGGGAATGATCTTTTATTTGACAGTGCATTATGCGAACAAGGGAGAAATTTTACCAATAAAATATGGAACTCCTATCGACTCATTTCTTCATGGTCAGTAAGTGAAGAATTAAAACAAGAAAACTCTTCTGAAGTAGCAATACAATGGTTTAAATCGAAGTTTAATGAAAACCTTACGTCCATAAATGAATCTTACAATAAATTTCGAATTTCCGAGGCATTAATGTCAACTTATAAAACAGTATGGGACGATTTTTGTTCTTGGTATCTAGAAATGATTAAACCAGCCTATGGCCACCCCATCGATAAACAGACCTATGAGGAGACCATTGGTATTTTTGATAAAATATTAAAATTAGTTTATCCATTCACACCATTTATTAGTGAGGAAATTTGGCAACTAATTGAAAAGAGAGAAGAGTCATCTTTTATTGTTAATGAAAAGTGGCCAGAAAATAATCCTGTAGATGACAATATATTAAAGCAGTTTACCACTTTTAAAGATGTGGTTTCTGGGATTAGAAATATCAGAAAAGAAAATAATATAGCCAATAAGGTTCTCTTAGATTTCAATGTTAGGATTAATAATGAATGGGATAATCTATTTAATTCATTAATAATCAAATTAGGAAATATTAAGGAAATTAAATTTGTAGATAGCTCTATTAAAGGGGCAAATTCATTTGTTGTAAATAATAATGAATTTTTTATTCCTTTTAGTAAGGGAATTGATTTAGATGCAGAAATGGTGAAAGTAAGGTCTGAATTAGACGATAAAGAAGGTTTTCTTAAAAGTGTGATGAAAAAATTAGACAATGAAAAATTCATGGCTAATGCTCCTCAAAAAGTGGTAGATATGGAACTAAAGAAAAAAAGTGATGCTGAAAACCAAATTCAAATTCTAAAAGAAAGATTAATCGAATTATCCTCACTTTAAAATAGACTAGTGAAAAAAGTCCTTTTCTTAAGTTCTTGGTATCCAAGTAGAGTCCACTCTACACTAGGAAATTTTGTGAGTTATCATGTAAAAGCTGTATCTAAAACAAATAAAGTTCATGTACTTTATATAACAGCTGATGACACCATTAAAGATTATGAGATTGTTACAGAATCTATTGATGGAATACAAACTACGATTGTATATTTTAAAAGAGGTTTTTTCAAATACTTAAATTACTTCATTGCTTTTGTGAAGGGATTAAAATACGTAACCACAAATTTTAATTTTGATCTGGTTCATATGAACATTATGCATCCAGCTATTTGGCAAGCTCTTTACATTAAATGGATTAAAAAAACACCTTATTTAGTATCAGAAAACTGGCATGGTTTTCAAAACCTTAAAAATGAACAAATTGGATTTCTTCAGTCGATATTAATTAAAAAAGGGTTTAAAAACGCATATGCTATTTGTCCAGTATCTAAGCAATTGTTAAAAGGAATGAAAGAGCAGGGTTTAAAAGCTAATTATCATGTGGTTCCAAATGTGGTTAATACCAAATTATTCAAGCCTGTTAATAGAACATACAGAACGAAATTCAAATTTTTACATGTTTCAACTTTAGATGACAATATAAAAAATGTAAGTGGTATCATTCAAGCCTTTTCAAAATTAAAGGACGAAAAGGCAACACTTAAAATTATTGGAGAGGGAGAAAAGTCTTATATTTTCGATTTAATAAATAAGTATAAGTTAAATGATAAAATAGAAGTAGAAGGTGAAAAAACATATAACGAAATTGCTATTGAGATGCAGAACGCAAATGCTTTTATATTATTTAGTAACATTGAAAATTTACCTTTAGTATTAATTGAGGCCATGTCAACAGGTATGCCGATAATAACTACGAATGTGGGAGGGATACCTGAAATTTTTAATTCATTTGCAGGTTATATGATAAAACCAAAAGAAGAAGAAGAATTATATTTAAACATGAAAAGAATGATTGCTAATTATGATCAGTTTGACTACAAAAAAATAAGTAATTATGCAATTCAACATTTTTCTAATGAAAAAGTTGCCGAAGCCTTTAATGTGCTGTATAATAAAATGACTAAAAATTAAACGTTATGTCAGATGACAAAAAGATAATATTCTCTATGGTGAATGTGAGTAAAAACACACCACAAGGGAAACAAATAATCAAAGATATCCATCTATCATTTTACTATGGAGCTAAAATTGGTATTCTTGGTTTGAATGGAGCTGGAAAATCCACGGTTATGAAAATAATAGCCGGTATCGATAAAAACTTTCAAGGTGATGTCGTTTTCTCTCCAGGGTACACAATTGGCTACCTTCCTCAGGAGCCTGAACTTGATGAAGCTAAAACAGTAAAAGAAATTGTCAAAGAAGGAGTACAGGAAGTTGCTGATCTACTTAAAGAATATGACGAAATCAACAACAAATTCATGGATGAAGAAATCATGAATGATGCTGATAAAATGAACGAATTAATTGATAAACAAGGTAAAGTACAAGAGAAGATAGATCAATTAGATGCATGGGATTTAGATTCAAAATTGGAGTTAGCAATGGACGCGCTAAGAACACCAGAAGGAGATAGAAACGTCAAAGGGTTATCAGGGGGTGAAAGAAGAAGAGTGGCACTTTGTAGATTATTATTAAAACAACCTGATATCCTATTATTAGATGAACCGACAAATCACTTAGATGCTGAATCTGTACATTGGCTTGAACAACATTTACAAAACTACAAAGGAACTGTTATTGCAGTAACTCATGACAGGTATTTTTTAGACAATGTGGCCGGTTGGATATTGGAATTAGATAGGGGTGAAGGTATTCCATTTAAAGGAAATTACAGCTCTTGGTTGGAACAAAAAGCAAAAAGATTAGAACAAGAAGAAAAAACAGAGAGCAAGCGTAAAAAGGCGCTAGATCGAGAATTAGAATGGGTAAGACAAGGAGCAAAAGGGAGACAAGCTAAAGGTAAAGCAAGACTTAAAAATTATGAGTCCATGCTGAATGAAACGGTAAAAGAAAAGGAAGCTAAAATTGAAATCCCTATCCCTAACGGCCCAAGATTAGGGAATGAAGTAATCGAAGCTAATGATATTGCAAAGGGGTATGATGAGAACCTGCTGTATGAAAACATGAGTTTTAAACTACCACCTGCAGGAATAGTGGGAGTAATTGGACCTAATGGAGCAGGTAAAACCACTTTGTTTCGAATGATAATGGATGAAGAAACACCAGATAAAGGAGAGATAAACATTGGTTCTACCGTAAAGATTGGTTATGTTGATCAACGACATAAGTCAATTGACCCTAATAAGTCAGTTTGGGAGGTAGTAAGTGAAGGAAATGAAGTTATTGAAATAGGAGGACAAGCAATCAACTCAAGAGCTTACGTATCTAAATTTAATTTCAATGGCGCTGATCAGCAGAAGAAAGTAGGTGTCTTATCTGGGGGAGAAAGAAATAGATTACATCTTGCAATGACCTTAAAAACCGAGGCAAATGTGTTATTACTTGATGAACCTACCAATGATATTGATGTGAATACACTGAGAGCACTAGAAGAAGGAATTCAATCTTTTGCTGGCTGTGCAGTAGTTATTTCACACGACAGGTGGTTTTTGGATCGAATTTGCACTCATATTCTAGCTTTTGAGGGGAATTCTAGTGTCTATTATTTTGAGGGAGGATATTCAGATTATGAGGAAAACAGAAAGAAAAGACTTGGATCAGATATTATACCTACAAGAATCAAATATAAAAAGTTAACACGATAAAATTTAAAAGATGAAAAAAGCAATTATTGATACCATAAAAGGAAAAATGGAAGTAGAGTTTTATGAAAACGATGCGCCAAAAACAGTACAAAATTTTGTTGATCTATCTAAAAGTGGTTTTTACAATGGCCTTACATTTCATAGAGTAATCCCTGATTTTGTGATCCAAGGCGGTTGTCCACAAGGGACAGGCGTTGGTGGTCCTGGTTATGCAATTGACTGTGAATTAGATGGAGATAATCAATACCACGATAGGGGAGTTTTATCCATGGCACATGCTGGAAGAAATACAGGTGGTTCTCAATTTTTCATTTGTCACTCTAGGGAAAACACAGCACACCTCGACAGAAATCATACTTGTTTTGGTAAAGTTGTAGAAGGTGTTGAAGTAATAGATATGATTGAGGGTGGAGATAAAATAAATTCGATTTCAATTATTGATGCCTAAAACAACAAAGGAAAAGTTTGTTATTACTGGAACAGCATATGAAAAACCTATTTTATGTGATTTAACTAAACCTTTTCAGCATCATGACAAGAACTTAATAATTTTCTGTCATGGATATAAAGGATTTAAGGATTGGGGATGTTGGAATTTAATGGCTGATAAATTTGCTCAAAATGGCATTAGTTTTCTAAAATTTAATTTTTCTCACAACGGTGGGACAATTAACAACCCCATAGATTTTCCAGATTTAAAAGCCTTTAGTGAAAATAATTACTCCATTGAAGTTAACGATGTAATCAGAGTTGTTAATTACGTTAAAAATGAATTCACCTATTTTTCAAATGCAAAGATTCATCTAATGGGTCATAGCAGGGGCGGAGGTATAGCTTGTATTGCAAGTTCTAGAGACCTATATATAGAATCCTTAATTTTATTGGCAAGTGTTTCAGATTATAAAAATAGATTTCCTGAACAAAGTGAAATTGACAAATGGAAGGAAAATGGTGTGAGGTATGTAGAAAACAAAAGAACTAAGCAAAAGCTACCTCATTTATATCAATTTTATCAAAATTATGTGGATAACGAAAGTAATTTAAACATAGAGTCTTCCATAAAGAAATTTAGAGGAAAAACATTAATATGTCACGGCACTATGGACCTAGCTGTTGACTTTCAAAATGCGTTAAATTTATTGAGCTGGTCTAATATTGGAAGTCTTTTTAAGTTGAGAACAAATCATACTTTTGGCTCCAAACATCCTTGGAATGAGAATCATATACCAACAGCATTAGACCAAATTATAGAGAAAAGCATAAGTTTTTTAAGTTAGTTTAGTCTATTATTCGTATTTAGGTTTTATATTTGTCTTTTAATGAACTCAACCGAGATTCTAAATAGTCTTCAAGTTTCTCTAACCTTAAGAAGACTTTGTTTCCAACTTATTGAAAACCATGATGATTTCACCGATACAGTTATTGTTGGTTTACAACCAAATGGAATCTATCTAGCTAACCGAATTAAAAAGGAATTAGAATTAATCACCAATCAATCCGTTATTACTGGTGCTTTGGACATTACATTTTTTAGAGATGATTTTAGAAGAAAAGAGAAGCCTCTTATACCAAGCGTAACCAATATCGATTTCACTATCGAAAATAAAGTGGTAGTTCTTGTTGATGATGTCTTTTTTACTGGAAGAACTATCCGCTCAGGTTTAGATGCAATAATGACTTTTGGTAGACCAAAATCGGTTGAATTTTTAACCTTAATTGAACGAAGATTTACACAACATCTACCCATTAGAGCTGATTACATTGGGCAATCTATTGATACTATAAATGAAGAAAGAGTAAGTGTACAATGGAAAGAGGTGCACGGCAAGGACCAAATATTACTTTATTCCCCTAATGAAAATGAATGATTTAAGCGTAAAACATCTAATTTCAATTAATGACCTTGAAACCAATGATTTAAATACCATATTTAAAACAGCGGAAAGCTTTAAAGAAATCATTAATAGACCTATTAAAAAAGTACCAACCTTAAGAGATATTACGATAGCTAATCTTTTTTTTGAAAACAGTACTAGAACTAAATTATCCTTTGAACTAGCTGAAAAGAGATTATCTGCTGATGTGATCAATTTTTCTGCTTCATCATCTAGTGTTAAAAAAGGAGAAACTCTTCTTGATACTACTAATAATATTCTATCCATGAAAGTTGACTTAGTGGTTATGAGACATCCGCACCCTGGTGCAGCCAACCATATTGTCAATAATACTAATACGTGTGTAATTAATGCTGGTGATGGTACCCATGAGCATCCAACTCAGGCTATCTTAGATTGCTTTTCCATAAGAGAGAAGTTTGGAGAATTGAAAGGACTTAAAGTGGCCATAATAGGTGATATTAAGCATTCAAGAGTGGCTTTATCAAACATTTATGCTTTAAAGAAATTGGGTGCAGAAGTAATGGTTTGTGGACCTACCACTCTTATTCCAAAGTATATTCATCATCTTGGAGTGAAAGTTGAGCATAACCTTATAAATGCTCTAAAATGGTGTGATGTAGCTAATATGCTAAGAATACAATTGGAAAGGCAAGAGATTCAGTATTTCCCATCAATTAGAGAATACACCAGACAATATGGATTAAATATGCAAATTATCAGCGAATTGAATAAAGAGATCACCATATTACATCCAGGTCCTATAAATAGGGGTGTTGAAATCACTTCTGAAGTAGCTGATTCGTCCCGTTCACTAATTCTTGGTCAAGTTGAAAATGGAGTAGCTGTAAGAATGGCAATAATTTATTTGTTAGCTGGTAGATTAAATAGAGCCTAACTATAAATAATTATCTTATTTTTGTTAAACAGTTATGAATTTCATTGTAGAAAATAAGGAAAGTAAAGTTATGATTAGGTGTCATGTTGAAAAACTAGATACGCTTAATGCGCCCGAACTAAAGTCTCATTTTTTGCATCAAAGTAAGCAACTGTTTTCTCATTTTATCGTTGACCTAAGTAGAGTTAAGTATTGTGATTCAAGTGGTTTAAGTGCGCTTTTAGTAGGCAACAGATTAGCCAAGGAAAAAAAATCAAAAATGATTCTCTTTGGCTTACAACCATCTGTTGAAAAGATAATTTCTATTTCACAACTGGATACTGTATTTAACATAGTTTCAACCGAAAACGACATTATTAACTAATAAAACTTCTATGAAAAAATTATTACTTCTACTTTTTGCTTTTACAGCGTATAACTTATCCATTTCTCAATGCACACCTGATCCTCTTTACGCTGACTCTTCATGGGGGATTTGGCCTGATGAACAAACTAATTTTATGTCTGGTGACATAGGTGTGGCTTACCAGCAAATTATAAATTTTAAAGTACCTATAGATGCCGGTGATATTGATTCTGCTTTTGCCGGTGTCCCAGTTGACTCAGTGGTACTAAATAATGTTTCAAATTTACCTCCTGGTATTTCGTACGCCTGTAATGTGCCTTCCTGTACTTGGTACGGAGACTCAGCTGGTTGTGCTAATATCGATGGAATGCCCACCACCAATGGTTCATTTCAAATTACACTAGATATTACGGGTTGGGTAACTATATTTTTCAACCCATTTCCTCAAACTTTTACTTATGACGGGTATGTAATCAATATAGGCCCAGTTGGAATTGATTCATACCATTTAACTACAAATACATTCAAGTTGGATAATGCTATTCCCAATCCTGCTAATAATGAATGTAAAGTTCAATTTGTCAGTGGTAAAAATGTTTCGGCAAATTATAAATTAACAAACTTGTTAGGGGAGATTATTGAGAGTTATGCTATAAATGGTGTTAGAGGGGTAAATGATGTTTACATAAACACATCATTATTACAAAATGGAGTTTACATGTATTCCATTTCAGATGGGGCCCAAGAATTAACTAAAAGACTAATTGTAAATCATTAAAATCAAAATCCCGCAAGTCGGGATTTTTTTTTTGAAATTCAAACTTACAATATTAGGGTCAGGAGGAGCCATTCCCACTATTGAAAAAAGACCTACATCTCAATTTCTGAATATTCAAGAAAGAAGATTTCTAATTGATTGTGGTGAAGGAACACAAATACAGTTAAGAAAGTTTGGATGTAGGTTCACTAAAATTGATCATATATTTATAAGTCATCTTCATGGTGACCATTATTTAGGCTTAATAGGTCTACTGTCCACATTTAATTTACTAGGTAGAATAAATCCAATTTACATTTATGCACCTAAAGAGTTAGAAGAAATACTGGAGATGCATTTCAAAATTTCAGGGAAGCCTTTTCGTTTCAATATTGAATTCCACCCACTTAATTTTAAAAACAAAGCCTTGATTTTTGAAGATACTGTATTACAAGTGTTTTCATTTCCGGTATCCCATTCCGTTCCATGTTGTGGTTTTCTATTTAAAGAAGTAAAAAAGAGTAGAAATATCATTAAGACAAAAATTCAAAACAAACCAATTCCGTTTGAGAAATTAAAACTATTAAAAGAGGGTAAAAATGTAGATTTCAATAATGAAATATTAAAGTACAAAGACTATACAAAAGATAGTCCTAAACCACGTTCGTATGCTTATTGTGCAGATACACAATATGATGAAAATTTAATTCCAATTATATCAAATGTGGACTTATTATACCATGAGGCTACATTTCTGGAGCAAATGAAAGAAAGAGCTAAAAAAACACAGCACTCCACTGCAAAGGATGCTGCAACTATGGCTAAAGAAGCAAATACAAAGAGATTAATTATAGGTCATTTTTCTGCTAGATATAATGAAATAATAAATTTTGAAAAAGAAGCTAAGACTATTTTCGAAAATACAATAGCAGTAAATGATGGAGATATTTTTGAAATATAATTGAAAATTATTTTAGAATTAAAACAAACAGCTGATGGTTCTTACACACTTTACAATAGTGAGTTGAATGAACATTATCATTCTATTCATGGAGCTAACACAGAGTCTTTACATGTCTTTATCCAAAACGGATTAGCCTATTTATTACCCAATTTTAATTCTAATGAAATGAATATTTTAGAGGTAGGTTTTGGAACAGGTCTAAATTGTTTTCTTACCATTAATTACTTAATAGAAAATGAATTTAAGATAAAAGTATATTACCGCGCTTTAGAACCATATCCTGTAGATAAAAAGTTAATTAATAAATTAAGTAATGGATTTCAGCATAAGCTTTATTCCGAGATTCATCATCTGAAATGGAATATGGATCAAACAATTAATGATGGAATAGTTATTCATAAGTCTTCCGAAATGGTTCAACATCTAAAACTTGAGAAAAAATATGATCTTGTTTTTTTTGATGCATTTGGACCAAGAGTAGAAGACAAACTATGGGATATATCTGTTTTAAAATTAATATTTAATCTCATGAACAGTAACGGTATTTTTGTTACATATTGTGCAAAAGGTCAAGTAAGAAGAGATCTAGAACAGATTGGTTTTAAAGTAGAAAGACTTCCAGGTCCGCCTGGAAAAAGAGAGATGCTAAGGGCCACTAAAACGAACAATGGTACACAAAAGCTGGAGGCAGATTTAAAGGAGTAAATGTAATATCAACTGAACTAAACTTTTTATATAATAAATCTTTTGCATTAAGTGAATACTGGAATTGTATAAAGACACCTTCAGTTCCTAAAGCCAATTTACATTCATTAATTATACTTAATTTGAGTCTTGTAGGCAATACGGCTAACGGAAGAGAGGAGATAATATAATCCACTTTTAGAAATTGAGTCTGTTTTAGTACAGTATTGATATTTTCAGCACTGTCACATCTTATTTGAAACCGACTGTCTTGTACAGATTTTCTAATTTTTGAGGCAAAATAGGGATTAAGTTCAAGTGACAGAAGTTTTGAACTAGGTGACATTTTTTTAAGTAATTTAGATGTGAATACACCTGTTCCTGGCCCTAATTCTACAATGTTTAAATCAGTTGAAAAGTCAATTTTAGCCAACATCTTTTGAGCTAAATATTTTGAACTAGGGGCTATTGCTCCAATTTGATTTTCATTTTTTACAAGCTCATTTATAAAATTTGATTTAGACATGCGCTACAAAAGAACGAAAATGATTTAGATTTTATGTTACAGACTATGTTTACTTATTAAAAATAAGTTCTTTTGTTTCATGTATTTAACCATTACGTTTGGAATTATCTTAATCACATGTATTATTTCATGGGTTTCTTTTAATAATTACAACTTAAAAAGCAAACTCATTTTATCGCCATCTAGAGTGTTGAACCAAAAAGAAATTTGGCTTCTTTTTACGCATGCTTTCATACATGCAGATTTTTTACATTTATTTTTCAATATGTATGTATTATACATGTTCGGGCCATATCTTGAAATTTATTTTAATAATCATGCCGCACTTGGAGAATTTACTTTTTTAATTTTTTATGTAAGTGCAGCCATGTTTGCAACTATACCTTCGCTTTATAAACATGGAAATAATCCAAACTATCTCAGTTTAGGAGCCTCTGGAGCAGTTTCAGCTATTGTTTTTAGCTACATTGTTTTGAATCCATTAAAAGAATTAGGAATAGTATTATTACCTGGAATCTGGATTCCTGGATTCATATTTGGTGTTTTGTACATTTTAGCAGAAAACTACATGGCTAAAAAAAAATATACCAATATTGCGCATGATGCGCACATAAGTGGTTCTATTTTCGGTATCTTATTTATTATGTTTTTTGATTTTAATAATGCTAAATATTTCTTTGAGGCTATAACAAATTACGCGTTTAACTATTTTAATTAAGGGATAATAATATATTTGCCCTGCCATGAAAAAAGTGTGTTTTAACGGAGAGTATCTTCAAATTGACGATATTCAATACAAGGATCTTAAAAGAGGTTTTTCATTTGGTGATGGCGCCTTTGAAACTATAAAGGTCATAAATGGAAAACCTGTTTTTCTAAAATATCATCTAAAGCGTCTTAATTCAGCTATTGAAAAATTAAAGTTGTGTCCTGATCAACATTTACAGTTGAACTTTATTGAACCATTAATAATAGATTTACTGCAATTAAATGAAATTTGTGAAGGTGGTTTTATCAGAATAAGTGTCTACCGAAGTGGTCAAGGCACTTACCTTCCAGAAACTAATAATTTAAGCTATATCATAGAATCGAACAGGCTAAAGGAAAATTCATATTCAACCAATAAGAAAGGGTTAAAAATTGGTGTATATGACGATATCCTTAAACCACTGAACATATTATCTCCTTATAAATTAGCCAATGCTCAACTTTACGTTTTAGCATCTGTTTTTTTTAAAGAAAATCAATTAGATGACGCCCTAATAAAAAATGAAAATGGAAACATCATAGAAACCACTAATTCAAATTTGTTTATTTCCTCCAACGGTGTTCTTTACACTCCACCTCTTTCTGAAGGATGTGTTGGTGGAATCATGAGAATGCAAGTAATTAATCTTGCCATAACAAATGGCATGTTGGTATATGAGAACCCCATTCAATTACAACATTTACTGTCTGCAGACGAAATCATAATTACTAATTCCATCAGGGGGATTAGATGGATAGGACAGTACAAGGACAAAAGATATTATAATAGTCTTGCAAATAAGCTAACTGATTTACTTAACCAAGAAGTGGTTAATTATCAGACGGATTTAATGGAAAATTAGCTATAGCTTTGAATTTACCCCCTTTATTTTCTAGGATGTTCTTCCAAAAATCTTTATTGTTTTTAAATACATCAATTTTTTTACGCTCGGATATAATCCAAGAATTAGTTTTCATCTCATCTTCTAATTGATGTTTAGACCAACCTGAATAACCAAGAAAAAATTTAACTCTGTTCGATTTAATTACATTTAAATTAATGAATTCCATAAGTTGATTAAAGTCTCCTCCGGTCCATATACCATCTGTGATTTTTATAGAATTGTTAATAATATCTCCAAACTGGTGGATATAAAATAAATTAGAGGCATGAACAGGTCCTCCATAAAAAACATCTAAAGCAGGTAACCCCTTATCTGGAATAATTTCATCTAATTTTAAGTTCAGTTCGTTATTAATAATGAAACCATAAGAGCCATCTAAATTGTGTTCGCAAATAAAAATAACTGACCTTGAAAAGTGGTCGTCTATCATGAAAGGTTCTGCGAGTAAAAGTCTTCCTTTCTTAGGTTTAAGGTGGTTAACACTACCAATATCGGCTATAGATAAATCCATTATTAGTAAATCTAATAAAATTTACATAACAATAACTATTCGTTTATATACTTCAGTGAATCGCACTTCTCCAAGGAAGAGAGGAAGTAATTTCAGCTTCTTTTTGAAGTATTTCATTCGTTCGGTGATCAACATCCCTAGGATCAAAATAAACTTTGGCCATTTTAATAAAAGAATCAATGTGCGCTAATTCTTGCAAATGAAGATTTGAATAAAATCGAGCAATTTTTTTATCCTCACAAACTTCACCGATTAACTTGAATCTTTCAGACCCTCTTAGTTCAGCTACAGATGCAATAATAAGGCGGTCCATAAATAATTGATCTGAGTCTCCACTAACTATTGACATAAGTCCTTTGATGTAGGGATCCTTTTGAAAAACACCATTTAACTCCTGACCCCTATATCTTATTAATTCATAAACCTGCTTAAAATGCAATAGTTCTTCAACTGAAATTTGAATGAGTTCATCAATAATTTCAACTCTATTCGGATATTTAGCAATTAATGACAAGCACATATTTGCCACTTTTCGTTCAGCATCAGCATGATCCTGCAAAAATGAATCCATGTCCTTTATAGCTTGTGTAGCCCATTCAACAGGAGTTTCGTAAAGTAATTTCATATTAAATTAGTTTCTTTTCCAAAAATAAGGAGTAAATAAAACACAAACCGTAAATAACTCTAATCTGCCCATAAGCATCAATAAAGATAAAATCCATTTTGCAGAGGTTGGTAATTGTGAAAATGAAGATGAAGGACCCACATCCGCAATTCCTGGACCCACATTTCCCACAGCAGATGCTACAGCACTAATGGAAGTCAACATGTTTACTCCTAAAAAAGATAAAAAAATAGAACCAAGTGTAAATACAAAGAGATATAAAAAAATAAAAGCCAATAAATTATATGTTATGGTACTTGAAATAACTTGCTTATTTAACATCACAGGAATTACTGCTTTTGGATGTAATCTCCTTTTAAATTCCAATAAACCATTTTTTATCAATAAAATTATTCTTACAATTTTAATCCCTCCACTTGTGCTACCTGCTGAAGCTCCTGAAAAAAGAAATAGGAAAAAAATGAATGTAAGAAAGGATCCCCACAGAGTATAATCAGCAGTAGCATAACCAGTAGTAGTGATTATAGAAACTACTTGAAAAGAAATTTCTCTAAATGCATGAATAAAATCTGATGATGATGTATGTGTCCTGTAAAAGCTGAGCAATAAAATAAGAATAAATACAGCAGATAAATACCATTTAAACTCATCATTATTTACAATTTTTCTAAACTTCATTTTTAACCCAAAATAGATCATAGTAAAATTAGTTCCGGCTAAAAACATAAAGATTACAATAACAGCCTCCACAAATGGATTTTGAAATGCTGCAATACTTTCTTGTTTCGTTGAAAAACCGCCTGTTGAGGTAGTAGTAAGTGAATGATTAATAGCATCAAAAAAACTTAATCCAAAGAACATTAGAACTACGGTTTCAAGGGCAGTAAGTGAAAAATAAATAATCCATAACCTTTTTGCCGTTTCTTTGATTCTTGGATGTATTTTATCTTTTGTAGGGCCAGGAGCTTCAGCTACAAATAATTCCATACCACCAATCCCTAAAAGAGGTAAGATAGCTATTGTCAAAACGATAATTCCCATCCCTCCAATCCATTGTGT
>ENA-OSEY01000388-OSEY01000388.1-marine-metagenome-genome-assembly--contig:-NODE-388-length-32617-cov-4.384296_pt1 | contig 32617 bp, 36 predicted proteins | sample MGYA00248465_ERZ534230 | MGnify/ENA primary metagenome ERZ534230 (study PRJEB26409, sample SAMN06344110) | marine metagenome | isolation source: Sea water from surface | place: Atlantic Ocean:Southern... | reverse complement strand
ACCCTCGAAACGGTTTCCCGTTTACACGCTTTCCAAGCGTGCGCCTTCAACCACTCGGCCACCTCTCCTATTTATAGTCCTCAATAGCTTTCACAAATTCTTCAATAAATTCTTTGTTTGTTGGAAGTTTGTTTTTCATCATATCTTTTTGAATTTTTTTATAATTTTTCTTGATGTGATTTAGTATTCCAAAAAAGTTTAGAAAATTTCTTTTTGCTACGAATATTCCTTTTTTGTCACCTATTACATGTTCGATATCATCAAATATAACGACAGGTCTTCTTCTGGCTAAGGCTTCAAGTAAAACCATTGGGTGCCCTTCAGTAAAAGAAGGTAATATAAATATATTATGATCGTCGTAATATCTTATTAGTCTTGCCTTATTACTTTGCGTTAATTGAATATTGATATTACTTTGATTAATTTTATATGATGTATTTTTTTCTGCTCCAACAATAGTCAACGAAATATCTCTCTTATTTTTAATTAAACTTGCTAAGGAAAAGACTCCTTTTTCAACTTTTATTCTTCCCACATATAAAATTTTTATTTGATTGAGATTAGGTTCCTTTCTTTTTAAAAACCATTTATCATTTTGTGGATCCCATACTGGATCTAAGGGTCTTTTACTTCCATTATTAAAATACCATTCAAATCCAGGAGAAATAGATGTGAAGTTTAGTTCCTCTCCAAAAGATGATATAAAGTTATTTAAATAGCGTCCTGCGTGAAGAGAAACTGCAAAAGCACTATAGTCTTGATCTAAATAATAATCAGGATTTGTCACATTTGAGAAAAGATACACTTGTATTATCACTCCAGCTTCTATAAAATCTTCTGAAAACGGATATACATAGTTTGATTCATTCCCTTCAAAAGTTTGAGTACTTGCTATATGATATTTAGAGTAAATTCCCCAACCAAGAGTTTTATTTCTGTTATTACGAATAAAACTAGCTTGAAGGTTAGGGTGGAACCTATTAAATTCAGAGTTCTGTGAGTTTGAATCAGATGTATTACTATCTTCAAATTCTGAATTGACACCTAAACTTAGTGAAAAATAATTATTAGAAGAGGATATTGTTTTAAGAGATCTTACCTCATTTTTTTTTGCAATTCTTACAAAATCATTATAGTTTTTAATTAAGGGTTTAATTTTGTTTTCTCTTGGATATCTAATTTTTAAATTTGTTAAAAGATCATAAGCTTTAACAAAATCATTATCAGATATAAGAGATTCTGCTTTTATTAAATTATTTTCTAAACTGTTTATAGAGTTTATGAATGTCTTAACTTCTCTATCTACATCAACATAACTGTCTAATAAAGATTCTTCAACATTAAGTGATATCATTAATCCATAGTAAGAGTCAAGAGTTGATATTCCCCTTGACAGTTGAGCTCTTTCATTTTTAAATTCATAGTTAGGATTCGTTTTATATCTTTCATTGGAAATATCTAGAATAGACTCCAGTCTACGGATTTGATTTCTAAAGTAGTTAATGGCAAGATTATTAAAAAAACTCTTCTCTATATATACCATAGCATATTCACCATTTGAACAAATCCTATATGTTGGATTAAAAATAATTGCGTCGGAATTTGAAACAGCAAAAGAATTATAAACTTCTGTTTCAGAGAATTCATTATTAACTCTTTTAAAAGTTTGATTAACGGTGGATTGTACTTGAATCTTAGAAACAATCTGATTTGTTAGTGCCTCTTTTAGATCAAGTTTAGTCTCCTCATCAGAAATATCAAAATTATTATCCCCTGATATATTCCTTAACGAAAAATAGTAATCATCAGGATTTTCAATACAGGAGGTTGGATCTTGAGCAAATAAGCTAAAAGAAAGAAATAATAAATAAAAACTAAAAAGTCTATTAATATTAATCATTTTGAGTGCTGGAAGCAGTAAGTAGCTGAGCAGGGTTGGTTATAATCCCTAAATCTGATTCATTAATTGCTTTTACAACATCATCCAAAAGAACCTTATATACTACCCAATAATCATAGTTAGCACCTTCTTTCTCCTTTAAAATTTGAGAATCAATTAACGTTACTTTAGCTATGGATAAATTTGATACAGCTCTAGACTTTTGTTCAAAAGCTTCTCTTTGATTGGAATCTTCAAAACTTAGTTCCTGTTCAGCAATAGATCCAATTCCAAATTGAATTTGATTGGCTAAAACAGTCTTAGCAGCCATTAGTGCTCTATTTCTGTTAATATTCATATTTGATCCTCTAACATTTTGAATTGTAAAAAATTCTTTATCTGTGTTAGGATAGTCTTTTTCCTGGAAAGGTATATTTTTAACTTTTGAAAGGTTCTCTTCTTTCATGTAATTTACAGATTTACAAGATGAGAATGATGTAATAATTAACATTAATGAGATAAACGAAACTAAATTTTTCATATTTTACTATTTACTTTAAAATTAAACAAATTATTTGATTAATAGATTAATGTAATTAAAAGTCCTATAATTAATATTATGTAAAACAGGATATGTTAAGTTAATAATGTATATTTGAATATGATAATATCTACTACCCCAACTATCGAAGGTAAAAGAATAACCAAGGTTTTAGGAATTGCCAGAGGTAATACAGTCAGAGCAAGAAATGTTGCAAAAGATATATGGGCAGGACTTAAGAATGTCGTTGGTGGTGAAATAAGTGAATATACTCGCCTTCAAGCACAGTCTAGAGAACAAGCAATTAGTCGAATGATAGAAAATGCAAAATTAATTGATGCTGATGCAGTCGTTAATGTAAGGATTACAACATCAATGATTATGCAGGGTTGTTCTGAGATAATGGCTTATGGTACTGCCGTTAAGTTAGATTAATTTAGATGAATAGTTCAGAAATGATTTTTAGTATTATTATTTGGTTAGTAATAATTGTTTCATTGATATATTTATTGATTAAAAAAATAATAAAAGAGGAAAATGAGGATTTTGACAATAGAGATTACTAGAACAAAGTTTTACTTTTTATTGTTATTATTAATTACTTCTTGTCAGAAGGATTATTATTTAGATGATCTGAATGATGCATTAGACCAAGTAAATACACTAAGAAGTGAAAAGTCTCAGTTGGAAAGTCAACTAAACCAAATTCAGGTATTGTTGAATCAATCAAATAATACGATTTCTCAATTGGAATCTGCTTACAATCGGCTACAAACTTCCTATGATAATTTATACCAGGATTTTATAAATGAGAGAAGTACAGTTGCTGAATTAAAAGATTTGATTGCTCAACTAGCTAATGAAATAAATGCTCTAAAATCACAGAATAACGGTATTGAAGACGGTTATTATGTTGTAGACAGAATAAATTATAAAAGAAATGATACCATTCTTTATGAATATGAAATAAGAAGAAGGATTCAAGTTGATAATAACTTTGATGTTGTTCAGGTAGTTGATGGAAAAATTACAAAAGATATTACAGTTTATCCAAACTATTATTTTTGGGATGTTGAGAATACTCAGCCCATGAAATTTATCGATTACCGAAATCCAAAAGATTATACTTATCTAGAAAAATTCGGAACATATGATCATATCAATGAGTATACTGGTGATTCAATGCCCTATTATCAAAACTATCAAACTGTTAATAAAGATATTTTTACATCAGAATTAAGAGACCCTGTAGAAAATTCCTCAATTAAGAATGCATTTTATAAGATTTTTACAGATCCAGAGGAAATTGTTGGTAATATAATATACGAGCCCGTTGTCCAATTTGCTCAAAATAGCTACTTAAATAACTTTGAGACATTTAACGAGATATTAGATGTTTATGATTTTAGATCTGAAAACGAAATGCTAAGTGATAGTATATATTCAGAGATTGATCAAGCTGATCCTAAGTCATACCTTGATGCATTTATAAAAGACGCAGAAATATATGGTGTTGATCTGTCAAGCATTAATGTAGACGAATTAATCACTGACTATTGGTATACTCCTACAGATCAATATGGAAGAGAGAATGTAGCTGGCTGGGGATTAGTAAACTGTAGTATAACTAATAATAATATTGGATTATCCGATCCATATTTTAGTTCAAATTTTTTAACTGATTACGAGTGGTGGAAATTACTATTAATGTACCACGAATTTGGTCACTCAATACTAAATTTAAAGCATACCTGTGCAGATGGTCACATTATGTCTGCTTCTAGTTGTGAAGGAGAGGAAAACGAGGAGTTTGATCAATATAGAGTATACAATAGCTTGGTTGATTTTAGAAGTTCTGTAAAAGATATGTTTGATGGATACAATCAATACTATTATCCATGTACTGCAGGGTTCTCTAGTAGACCTACTATAGAAAACTAATCTATAAATTACTCCTTCTAATATATTTAAATAAAAAAGCCCACGATCAATTTGATCATGGGCTATATTTATTTAAAATTATATTTTATTGATTTCCTAGGATTATAGGTAAACCTCCATCACCCGATCCAATTACTATAACTTTGGAATTTGGTGATTCAGAAAGTTTTAAAGAAGCCTCTATTCCTTTCTCTTGAAGAATTCTGTCTGTTAAGGATGCGCTAAGTATTCTGTTTGCTGTTGCTTTACCCTCAGCATCAATCCTTTGTCTTTCAGCTTCTTGTTCTGCTTTGACAAGTCTAAACTCGTATTCTAAAGCCTCTTGTTCCTGTACAAGCTTTCTCTCAATACCCTCCTTAATTGCAGTTGGAAGTGTAACATCTCTAACTAATACAGAATTAAGCTGAATGTGTTGAGATAAAACATTATCTCTAGTTTCTTCAAAAATCTCATTTTGAATAGCATCACGCTTTGTTGAGTATAATTGTTCTGGAGTATATCTACCCACAACACTTCTAGCAACCGCTCTAATATTAGGAAGAAGAACTGAATTGAGATAGTTTTCACCTTTTGTTTGGTGAAGTAAACCGAGCTCATCGTATACAGGTTGGTATAATACGGATACATCCAGACTGATTTCTAAACCATTAGAAGATAGAACTTGCATGCTTTCCATTACTTCCTGTTGTTTTACATTATATATTACAAGTCTATTCCAAGGAGCAATAATTTTAAAACCTTCTCCTTTTGGAGGCTGATCTGTAACAACACCTCCCCCTAATGTTCTAAATAAGACACCAGCTTCACCAGATCCAATGTTTACAGAGGATCTAGAGATAAATACAATCAATAATAATGATATTAATATAATAGGTAAACCTACATTTGGTAAATTTTTCATTTTTTTAATTTATTAAGTTAACATTCCCCCATCAACATGGAGAACTTGACCAGTTATATAACTGGATAAATCTGATGCTAAAAATACACATGCATTTCCAATATCAGTTGGGTTACCACCTCTTTTAAGTGGAATACTTTCTTTCCAGGATTTAATAATATCCTCTGGAAGAGAATCAGTCATATCAGTTTCTATAAATCCAGGAGCTATTACATTGCTTCTGATATTCCTTGATCCTAATTCTAACGCGATTGACTTAGAGAAACCAATAATTCCAGCTTTTGAAGCTGAATAATTAGATTGTCCAGCGTTACCTTTGACTCCAACAACTGAACTTATGTTTATAATTGATCCATTTCTTTGTTTAAGAAATGTTTTAATTGATGCTTTTGTTAGGTTAAATACTGAAGAAAGATTTGTATTTACTACAATATCAAAGTCTTCTTTTTCCATTCTCATCAAAAGATTATCTTTTTTAATTCCAGCATTATTAACAAGAATATCAATTTTTTCAAAATCATTTAAAACATTATCCACAAGCTTAATAGCATCATCATAGCTGGATGCATCACTTTTATAAGATTTTGATTTTACCCCCATAGAGTTCAATTCATTTTCAAGATTTTTTGCAGAATCTTTTGAATTATTGAATGTAAATGCAACATTACATCCATTTTCTGCAAAAGACTTACAAATAGCCTTTCCTATCCCCCTACTCCCTCCAGTAACAATAGCAACTTTAGATTCTAATAATTTCATTATTTTAAAATTTCATTCACAGTTTTTCCAATATCTGCAGGAGAGTCTACTACAATTATACCTGACTCTCTCATTATTCTTTTCTTAGCAGTTGCAGTATCATCTTTACCTCCAATAATTGCACCAGCATGACCCATTTTTCTACCTTTAGGAGCAGTTTCTCCAGCAATAAATCCAACAACTGGTTTTTTATTCCCATTTACAGAAATCCATTTTGCTGCATCAATTTCTAATTGTCCTCCAATTTCACCAATTAATACAATTAAATCTGTTTTTTTATCATCCATGAAAAGCTGAACTGAATCCAGCAAGGTCGTGCCAATAATTGGATCACCCCCTACTCCAATTGCAGTTGAAATACCATAACCAGCTTTTACAACTTGATCTGCTGCTTCATATGTTAATGTTCCAGACTTTGATACAATACCAATATTTCCTTTCTTAAAAATAAAACCTGGCATAATTCCAATTTTTGCTTCATCAGGCGTTATTATACCAGGACAATTTGGTCCAATAAGCCTTATGTCTCTTTTATTTATGTAAGATATCACTTTTGTCATATCAGAGATAGGAATTCCTTCAGTAATTGCTACAATAGTTGAAATATTAGAATCAACTGCCTCCATGATTGCGTCCGCAGCAAATGCAGGTGGTACAAAAATTATAGAAGTATTTATATCTTCATTGTTTAATGCATCTTGAACACTATTATAAACAGGTTTATTTAGATGTGTAGTACCCCCTTTTCCTGGAGTAACTCCGCAAACAATATTTGTTCCATACTCTATCATTTGTTCAGAGTGAAAGGTGCCCTCACTTCCTGTAAATCCTTGGACTAAAACCTTAGAGTCTTTATTAACTATAATACTCATTAACTGTTTTTTTGCAAATTTATTTTATTCTTTCTAGATACTGACCTTTTTCAGTATCAATTTTTACTTTATCACCCTCATTAATAAATAGTGGAACATTTACTGATGCACCTGTCTCCAATACAGCAGGTTTAGTAGCATTTGTTGCAGTATTTCCTTTAACACCAGGTTCTGTATGAGTTACCTCAAGGATTACATTTATTGGCATATCAACAGATAAGGGGTTATTATCTTCGGTATTAATAATAATTGTAACATTTTCACCCTCCTTTAGAAGATCTGGATAATCAATCTTTGTTTTTTCAATTGTGATTTGATTATAATCGTCATTATTCATGAAATAATAATAATCAGTGTCATTATATAAAAATTGGTATTGGCTTGTCATTACTTTAACCTCATCTATTTTGTGTCCCGATGGAAAAGTGTTATCAATTACTTTTCCATTTGTAACACTTTTAAGTTTTGTTCTGACGAATGCTGGTCCCTTACCGGGTTTTACATGAAGGAATTCTATGATTTTATAGATATCATGGTTAAACTTAATACAAAGACCTTTTCTAATATCACTTGTACTTGCCATAAATTTTAATTTTTTTGGAAATAACCCTTCATTATACCACGTTGAGAGTTTTCAATAAATTGAATAATTTCATCTCTTTCTGGTGTTGCATTTAACTCAGCTTGAATAATCTCCATAGCTTGAGTATTATTATATTTCTTTTGATAAAGAATTCTGTAGATATTTTGAATTTCTTGAACTTTAGCACTATTAAAACCTCTTCTTCTTAATCCAACAGAGTTAATCCCAACATATGATAGTGGTTCTCTAGCTGCTTTAACAAAAGGAGGTACATCTTTTCTAACAAGAGATCCACCTGCCACAAAAGCATGTGAGCCTATTCTACAAAACTGATGAACCGCTACAAATCCTGAAAGTATGACATAATCATCAACAGTTATATGTCCTGCTAATGTTGAACTATTTGAAAAAATACAATTATCACCAACAAAACAATCATGAGCAACATGAGAATACGCCATAATTAAACAATTAGATCCAATTTTGGTTGTACCTCTATCTTTTGTACCTCTATTTATAGTAACACACTCCCTGATTGTTGTATTATCTCCAATTTCACAAAGTGATTCTTCACCTTCAAATTTTAAATCTTGGGGAACACCTGAAATAACTGCTCCAGGATAAATATTACAGTTTTTACCAATTCTTGCACCTTCCATTATTGTAACATTTGAACCTACCCAAGTTCCTTCTCCAATTATAACATTACTGCTAATTGTAGCAAATGGTTCTACAACAACATTTTTTGCAATTTTCGCTCCGGGATGTACATATGCTAATGGTTGATTCATAATTATGTTTTTTTAATAATTTTTGCCATAAATTCACCCTCACTTTTAACTTCATCTCCAACAAAAGATTGCCCATACATATGAATGATACCTCTTCTGATAGGGGAAATAAGCTCTAATTTACAAATGAGTGTATCACCAGGGATTACAGGGTTTTTAAATTTACATTTATCCATCTTCATAAAAAATGTTAAGTAGTTCTCTGGATCAGGTACGGTGTTAAGTACCAATACTCCTCCAGCTTGAGCCATAAACTCAACTTGTAGAACACCAGGCATTACAGGAGCACCAGGGAAATGTCCTTCAACCCAAGACTCATTCTCTTCAACTCTTCTTAGTCCAATCACATGAGATTCAGATAACTCTAATACTTCATCAATAAGTAAAAAAGGAGGACGATGAGGAATTACCTTCATGATCTGATTCGAATCCATCAAAGGCTTATTATTAAAATTGATGTTCGGTAATGTATTCTTTCTATCTAATTTGATCACTTCAGAGACTTTTTTTGCAAATTTAGCATTTATTGAATGACCAGGTTTTTCCGCGATAACTTTTCCTCTTATTTTCATTCCAATTAACGCTAAATCTCCAATTACATCTAATAATTTATGTCTTGCTGCTTCATTTGGATAGTGTAAATCTAAGTTATCTAGTATACCGTTAGGAGTAACTGAAATGGATTCTTTATTAAAGGCTTTCTTTAATATTTCCATATTACTTTCAGCTAATGGTTTGTCAACATATACAATAGCATTGTTTAAATCACCCCCTTTAATTAATCCATTTTCAAGTAATGTTTCTAGTTCATGCAAAAAGCTGAAAGTTCGAGCTGATGAAATCTCCTTTTTAAACTCACTTATATGGTTTATAGACGCCTCTTGTTCACCTAAAACTCTAGTTTTATAATCAACAAGTGTATTTACACGATAGTTATCGTCTGGTAAAATTGAAATTTTACTACCAGTATCTTCGCATAAATATGAAATAGGTTCAGATGGAAAAAACTCTTCTCTTAACACATTCTGCTCAACAATTTTTGCTTGTTCTAAGGCATTAATAAAGAATTTTGAAGAGCCATCCATTATTGGAACTTCAGGTCCATCAAGACAGATAAAACAGTTATCAATATCTAAACCTGTGATTGCAGCTAATACATGTTCGGATGTGTGTATTCTAAATAAGCCATTATCAAGATTTGTACCTCTGTCAGTATTAGATATGTATTTAATGTGAGCGTTAATTAAATTGTCCCCATCAACATCATCCCTTACAAAAACTAAACCTGTATCAGCTGGAGCTGGTTTAAATGTTATATTAACATGTTTACCAGTATGAAGCCCAACACCACTTAGGCTTATCTGTTTCGAAATAGTTTTTTGAGGAACGGTTCTTCTAATCATTAATCTTTATTATCTATTTTTTTTACTATTTCCGGCAAATTCTTAAAGTGTATATATGATTTATTGTAATTCATAAATGGTATTGCAGGAGTACCTGTTATTCTTGCATTACTATCAATATTAGAAGTAACTCCAGCTTGAGCTTGAATTTTGACATTATCACCAATTTTTAAATGACCAATTATTCCTACTTGACCTCCGATCATACAGTTTTTACCAATTTTAGTGGAGCCAGCAATACCTGATTGAGCTGCAATAGCTGTATTAGTTCCAATTTCAACATTATGTGCAATCTGAATTTGATTATCAAGTTTGACACCATCACTTATAATCGTTGAACCAATAGTTGCTCTATCAATTGTGGAGTTAGAACCAATTTCTACATCATTTCCAATAATTACATTACCAGTTTGTGGAATTTTTCTGTATGTACCGTCATCGTTTGGCGCAAATCCGAAACCGTCAGACCCAATTGAACAGTTTGAATGAATGATACAGTTATCTCCGATTATTGTATCATCTAAAATTTTTGTACCAGGATATATTTTAGAATTATCTCCAATTTTTACGTTTTCTCCAATGTAAACTTGATCTTCAATAATACAATGCTCTCCAATTATAGAGTTTTTTCCAATTTTTGAGAAATGGCCAACGAATGAACTTTTTGGGACATTTGAGGATTTGTCAATTTCAGATTTATTACTAATACCAACTTTTTTTGATTTATCACCATTAAATAATTCAAGAATAGTTGTAAATGAATAGTAAGGGTCCTTAACTTTTATAAGTGTTGTGGTAATCTTCTCTGTAGGTTCAAAATCGTTTGAGACAATTGTTGCTGATGCATCAGTAGAATATATATATTCAGTATATTTTGGGTTAGCAAGGAATGTTAGTGAGCCTTTTCTGGCCTCCTCTATTTTAGAAAGAGCATTAATATCAACATCTCTGTTACCTATTACAGTTCCATCCAATTGATCAGCAATTTGTCCAGCTGTAAAATTCATATCTGCAAAATTAAAAAATTATGTGAAATGCTTAAATTAGTAAGGTATTTATGAAGATCAAATATCAATTAAATCAACTTAAAGAAGTATCTATTAAAGTTAGTAAAAATATAACTCAAAAAGTCATATTAATTACTGGAGAAATGGGTGCTGGTAAAACCACACTAATTAAGCAAATACTAGTTGATCTAAATGTTATTGATAATGTTTCAAGTCCTACGTTTTCAATCATTAACGAGTATAAAACAAAAACAGAGGATTTAATATATCACATGGATCTGTATAGGATTGATAAAATAGAAGAGTTAGATGGAATTGGATTTTTTGAATATTTAGAATCAGGTAATCTATGTTTAATTGAATGGGGAGAAAAAATTGAAAATACAATTGGAGATAATTATGATAAATTCAAAATCATTAAAAAAGGTACTTTAAGAATAATAGAAAAAACAAAATGAATTTTTTAAAAAGGTTATATTACTATTCAACAGGATTTATTATTGGAATTATTTTTTTGATTTTTATTCTAAACGGAAAAAGAGCTTCATGTAATTATACTCCTAATGCGCGTGTTATAGATAATATAACATCAAAAGAGTTAATTTTAGATTCAGATAATGAAGTCTTATTTAATCAAGATGAGTTAATTGATATTATTAATAACGGAAGAGTAATCTTTAATAAAAGTGAGCCAAAAAATAAACCATGTGGGGTATATTTTATTAAATCAGGAGATTTAAATTTAAATATTATTAATTGTGAGAATGAGGCAACTGTAAAAATTAATTAGACTTCCTTCTTTTAAGTTCCTTTTTTATAAGTTCTAATTCTCTTGAAGTTTGACCTTTTACAGATGTGTTTTCCTCTGCTCTTCTAATCAGATATGGTATTACCTCTTTTATAGGTCCAAAAGGAAGATATTTAATTACATTATATCCTTCCTCAGCAAGATTAAATGAGATATTATCACTCATACCGTAAAGTTGACCAAACCATATTTTTGGATTATTATTTTCCATTTTTGATTCTCTCATAATATCTAAAATATTGTATATACTCTTTTCGTTATGTGATCCACAAAAAAGCGAGAAATTATCAAGATTTGATAATATAAAATTTGCTCCCTCATTAAAATTTGTATCAGTTGCATGTTTAGATTCGCAAATAGGAGATTTATAATTATATTTTTTAGCTCTTCTATTTTCTTTCTCAATATATGCTCCTCTTACAAGTTTTATCCCTATCTGAAAGTTATTTTCGATCGATTTTTTTTTTAATTCCTTCAAATATTTCAATCTATCATGTCTATACATCTGAGAAGTATTATAAACAATAGTATTATCAGTATTATACTTAATCATCATCATCAAGACAATATCATCAATTGCATCTTGAAGCCATGACTCTTCAGCATCAACTAAAATTTTAATTTGATTTTCAAATGCTGTTTTACATATAATATCAAATCGATCAACTATCCTAATGTAAAGTCCTTTTTCAAAGCTTGACAATTCTTTTTCTTCGGTAACTTTATTAAGTATAACAGAACTTGCAACAGCAGTTGGTTTAAAAACAGTATAATCTAAAATATCTTTTGATGCAGCAAATTCAATTGATTTTACTACTTCATTTAAAGAATTGTCATATGTTTTTTCGTTTTCTAATCCCTCCACCGAATAATGAAGATAGCTTTTTACGTTCTTCTTGTTAAGTTTCTTTACTGTCTCATAGGATTCTTGAAGATTTTCACCTGAACAAAACTGACGAAAAACGGTTGCTCTGACAATAAATAAAACTGGTAATTTTAATTTTAAACTTAGCTCTAGTAAATTTTTGCCAAGATTTGTAAGTGTCCTACTTGATATAACCTTGAAAAGAATGTATGCTTTTTTTAATTCAAAATTTGATTTAAGTATAAAACCATTCTTAGTATTGTCTAAAAGCATAAAATAAATACCTAATTTTGCATAAATCTAATCAAAATAAATTAATGAAAGAAGATCAATATTCATTACTAAAAGAAAAGATTAAATCTAAGGATTTTAATAGTGTTTTTGTCCTAGTTGATGAAAATACGGATAAGCATTGTTTAGATGTTTTTATTAATAAATCCAGTATAAAGGAATACAATAAGATAATTATCAAAGCAGGAGAAGAAAATAAGAATATTGATACATGTATTCAAATTTGGAAAGAATTAAATTTACAAAAGGCTGATAGAAAATCTCTTTTAATAAACTTGGGTGGTGGGGTATTGACTGATATAGGAGGTTTTGTTGCCTCAACATATTTAAGAGGTATAAAATTTATAAATGTTCCAACCACATTACTTGGAATGGTTGATGCTGCACATGGAGGTAAAACGGGTATTGATTTTTTGAACTTAAAAAATCAAATAGGTGTATTCAGTATGCCAATAGATGTAATACTTGATTCTACCTACCTTAAGACTCTTTCAAAAGAGGAATATTTAAATGGATATGCTGAGGTATTTAAGCACAGCTTTCTGTCAGATTCAAAAGAAATAAGTTTTAATTCATTAATAAATCTTGATTTCTTTAATGATGTCGACTTTATAATTAAAAAATATTCAGAGGTTAAAAATAGAATTGTAAAAATTGATGAATATGAGTCTAATATAAGAAAGGTTCTTAATCTTGGTCATACAATTGGGCATGCACTAGAATCTTATTCACACATCTCTAAGAATATAAAGACATTAAAACATGGGGAGGCAATTATGGTAGGACTTATAACTGAATTATATATTTCCGCAATACAAAATAATTTTCCATTAATAACAGTAGATAAACTGAAAGAAATATCATCGAAGTATTTTAAAAAAATTAATCTTTCAGATGATCAATTAGAACAAATTTTTGATCTTATGATTTTTGACAAAAAGAATGATAATGGCATGGTTTATTTTGTTCTTTTAGATAAAAATGGAAAACCATTAACTGATCAAAAGGTTGAAAAAAAAGTCTTTGTTGATGCGTTTGATTATTATAGAAATTAAAGATCCTGAAAGATATTTTTCATTAATCTCTTTTTATCATTAATACTTTCCTCTAAAGAGATCATAGTTTCAGTTCTTAAAACCCCCTCTATATCATCGATTGAGAATATAATTTCTCTCGCATGTTCAGTGCCTTTTGCTCTAATTTTACAGAAAATATTGTATTTACCTGTTGTAATATGAGCAACAGTAACATAAGGTTTCTTTTTTAATTCTTCAATAATATCATAAGTTCTTCTAGATCTATCTATTAAGATTCCTACATAAGCTATGAAATTGTAGCCTAACATTTTATAGTCTAAAGTCAGAGAAGATCCCTTAATAATAGCAAGGTCTTCCATTTTTTTAACTCTTACATGTACAGTACCAGCGGAAATAAGTAACCTTTTAGCAATATCAGTGAAAGGAGTTCTTGTATTATCTATTAAAATATCGAGGATTTTTCTGTCGACGTCATCTAATTTTTGCATTTTAATTGGATTTAAAGCTAAATTATTAAATTTTTTCTAACGATTTATCCAATTTCATTCGATTCTCTAAGGGTTTTTCCTTAAATCAATGATTTTATTGCGAATTTTTTATTTAAATTTACAAATGTATGATAGTTTACAATTGTAAATTGTATATAATTTAAATACTGTAAATGAGATAGTTATAAATTATTAATAAAGTTTTAAATGAATAAAAAAAATATACTCAACAGGATAAAAAAGATTATTGAAGAAAATAATCTTAGTAATTCTGAATTTGCCGAAAAAATTGGAATTCCTAAATCATCTGTTACTCACCTACTCTCTGAGAGAAATAATCCAAGTCTAGATATAATTATTAAAATTTCAGAAGCTTTTGAAAACATATCTACAGATTATTTAATATTTGGACAAGAAAATCAAGTAAAACCAACTATACAGGATTCAAATACATTATTTAACGAATTAGATGAGAGTGTTTCTGAAGATTCTGTTAAAGATTCAAATAATAAGGTAAAATCTATTATCCTTATCTACGAAAACAATAAATTTGAACAAATTGATAATTTAAAAGATTGAAAAAGTTTTTAATTCTTCCCCTTTTGCTTATTTCATGTTACAGTGTTGAAAGAGACTGCAATGACTTTAGAACTGGATCTTTTGAATTTAGCACCTCGATAAATGATTCCGTTGTTAAATCAACATTTATTAGAACTGATAATTATGAAATAGAGGAATTTAACGGTGTAAAAGACTCATCTACAATTAGATGGGTTAATGAGTGTGAATTTATACTTACTAAAATAAATCCAAGTACAAATCAAGAGAAAAGACCAATACGAATAAAAATACTAAGAACTATGGGAGATTCTTATGATTTTGAGTATTCACAGGTTAGTAACCCATCTAAGGTAAATAGAGGAACGGTAAATAAAATATATATACAAGACTAAAAACCTGTACCTCTAATGAATAACCTCCATATTTTCCTAAGTATTAAAAATGCTATTGGAACCAATATATATTGTGATGTAAGTATATCAAAAATAGATTCAGTAAAGGAAAATTGATTAATTTTTTCAATAATTCTGTTTATTAACTCCATTAATTACTAAAACTCAAGCTTTGTTTGACTTAGGTTATCATCATCATCATTTGATGAAACTTGCTGTTCATCATTTACCTCAATTTGTTTAATTTTTTTAATTTTCTCTCCTATTGTATTACTTTCCTTATAAGAAACTTTTCTAATACTATACTTAGTTACAATATTACCCTTACTGTCCCTACCCTTAGTAGATAGATCAGCAAAATCAAGTTCCCATTTTAATTTTTTAAGAGATGCACGTTTTCTTAAATAAACAGTAACCACATCAGCTTCATCTTTGTTGTTGGTTGAGAAATATAGAACAGTTGAGCCATCTTTTCCTTGAGTAAGGTTGTATTCTTTATCTCTTATCACACCTGATACCTTAAATCTTTTCATAAAAGATGTACCATTTTTACCATCTCTATAAATAAGATTATAAACTATCTCCTTAGATTTTGAATTAAAAAGTGACACATGCATTATATCTTTACCCACAAATACTTTACTATCAACTTTTACAACCTTCATTATTCCATCAGATGTAAATACAATAACATCGTCAAGATCAGAGCAATCACATACAAATTCATCTTTCTTAAGAGATGTACCAACAAAACCTTCGGCCTTATTTACGTATAACTTGTAATTTTTAATAGAAATGGTTTTCTTGTCTAATTCATTGAACTCATCAATTTTAGTCTTTCTTTTTCTCTCTTTTCCATAATGTTTTTTTAAATGAGTAAAATATTGTATTGTGTATTCAACTATATGATTAAGATTATTTTTCACCTCTTCTATATTAACTTCAATACTTTCAAGCTTATCCTTAACCTTATTTAGATCAAACTTTGAAATCTTTCTAATTGGAATTTCAGTAAGTTTTTTTATATCATCGACTGTAACATCTTTCTTTAATTTACTTTTAAATGGGGCCAAACCAGATTCTATAGTAGATAAAACTTCATCCCATGTTGTCTTCTCCTCAATATCTCGATATATTCTATTCTCTATAAATATTCTTTCAAGAGATATAGAATGCCACTGATTTTCAAGTTCATTTAACTGTATTTCCAGTTCTTTCTTAAGTAAATCTTTAGTATTATCTGTAGATATCTTTAATATTTCTCTTACACCTAAAAAATGTGGCTTATTGTCTGATATAATACAACATAGAGGGGAAATGGATACTTCACATTGAGTAAATGCGAATAAGGAATCAATTGTCTTCTGAATTGATGCACCAGATGGCAGATAAACTAATATTTCAACTTCAGCTGAGGTGTTATCCTCAATTTTTTTGATTTTAACTTTACCTTTTTCAGAGGCTTTAATTATTGACTCAATTAATGATGCTGTAGTAGTTCCATAAGGAATCTCTTTTATTACTATAGTATTTTTATCATACTTCTCGACAGTCGCCCTAACTTTAATTTTACCACCTCTGTTACCATCATTATAATTTGAAACATCGATGCTACCACCAGTTTGAAAATCAGGAAAGAGTTTAAAACTCCTTCCTTTTAAGTACTTTACACTTCCATCAATTAGTTCATTAAAATTATGAGGCAATATTTTAGTAGAAAGCCCTACAGCTATACCTTCCGCGCCTTGAGCCAATAACAATGGAAATTTTACTGGTAAATGAATAGGTTCTTTTTTTCTACCGTCATATGAAAGCTGCCAATTAGTTGTTTTTGGATTAAAAACAACCTCTAAAGCAAATTTTGACAATCTTGCTTCAATGTATCGAGAAGCTGCAGCTCTATCACCAGTATATATATTTCCCCAGTTTCCTTGCATGTCAATAAGTAATTCCTTTTGCCCAACTTGAACTATAGCATCAGATATACTTGCATCTCCGTGAGGATGATATTGCATAGTATGACCAACAATATTTGCAACTTTATTATATCTTCCATCCTCTAAATCAAACATTGAGTGAAGAATTCTTCTTTGAACTGGTTTTAAACCATCCATTAGATCAGGAACAGCTCTCTCAAGAATTACATAGGAAGCATAATCAAGGAACCATTCTTTGTACATACCCCCAACTTTAGTGAGGTAATTTGAATCTTCTGTATTTATATTATCATTTATATCACTCATCAGAATTATCATTCAAAAGATCTAGTTCAACTTTGAGGTTTTCAATAATAAATTGCTGTCTATCTGGAGTGTTTTTACCCATATAGAAACTTAAAAGATTTTCAATTGTAGTTGAGTGGTCAATAACTACAGGGTCTAATCTCATGTCATCACCTATAAAGTTTTTAAATTCATCAGGTGAAATTTCTCCAAGCCCCTTAAATCTAGTAATCTCAAACTTACTATTTGATGAATTTAATATCTCATTTTTTTCTGCATCACTATAGCAATAATGAGTTTTTTCTTTATTTCTAACTCTAAAAATTGGAGTCTGTAGTATATAGAGATGGCCATTCTTTATAAGCTCAGGGAAGAACTGCAAGAAAAAAGTTATAATTAAAAGCCTAATGTGCATTCCATCAACATCAGCATCTGTTGCAATAACTATATTATTGTATCTTAAATCCTCCATACTATTCTCTATATTTAATGCAGCTTGGAGAAGATTGAATTCTTCATTTTCATATACAATTTTTTTTGTCATTCCATATGAGTTGAGGGGTTTACCTCTTAAGCTAAAAACTGCCTGAGTATTTACATCTCTTGATTTTGTTATTGATCCACTTGCTGAGTCTCCCTCCGTAATAAAAATTGTTGAATCAAGTCTGTTTGGTTTTTTTAATTCATTTAAATGCACTCTACAATCTCTTAGTTTTTTATTATGGAGGTTAGCTTTTTTTGCTCTTTCCCTAGCAAGTTTTCTAATTCCTGATAATTCTTTTCTTTCTCTTTCTGCTTGTACTATTTTGCTTTGAATATAATCAGCGATTTCAGAGTTTTTATGTAAGTAATTGTCTAAATTTTTCTTTATAAAATCATTAATGAATACTCTTACTGACTTTAATCCTTTACCCATTTCAGTAGAACCTAATTTTGTTTTTGTCTGCGACTCAAAAACAGGTTCCATTACTTTAATGCTTATTGCAGAAATTATTGATTTTCTTACATCTGATGAATCATAATTCTTACCATAAAATTCTCTAATTGTTTTAACCAGAGCTTCTCTAAATGCCGCTTGATGAGTACCCCCTTGTACAGTATATTGACCATTAACAAAAGAATAGTATTCCTCACTATATTGGGTTTTTGAGTGTGTTATAGCTACTTCTATATCATCTCCTTTTAAATGAATAATCGGATATAAAAAATCTTCAACATTTGATTGGTCTTCAATTAAATCTTTTAGACCAGATTCTGAGATGAACTTAACACCATTAAGTTTTATTGTAAGACCTGGATTAAGATATACATAGAACTTTATCATTTTTTCTACGTATTCTAACCTATATCTATAGTTTTTAAAGATTGTTTTGTCTGGAGAGAACTCAACATATGTCCCATTTTTATCTTCAGAACTATTCATCTCCTCATTGACCAAAACACCTAGCTCAAAATCAGCAGACTTGGTTTTACCCTCTCTCGTTGACAATACTTTAAAAGAAGAGGATAATGCGTTTACAGCTTTAGTTCCAACACCGTTAAGTCCAACTGATTTTTTAAATGCTCTCGTATCATATTTACCTCCAGTATTCATTTTTGATACAACATCAACTACTTTTCCTATTGGTATACCTCTTCCATAATCCCTAACAGATACGATATCTTCATCAATTTTAATATCAATAACTTTTCCTTCCCCCATTACAAATTCATCTACACAATTGTCTATAATCTCTTTAAGAAGAACATATATTCCATCATCAGGGGAAGATCCATCACCAGACTTACCAATATACATACCTGGTCTAAGCCTAATATGCTCTCTCCAGTCTAAAGATTTTATATTTTCTTCTGTATAATTTGATGTATTAGCCATTTTTATAAATATACTAAATGTTAAATCTAAAGTGCATTATATCTCCGTCAGAAACAATATATTCCTTCCCTTCAAGTCTCATTTTACCTGCTTCTTTAACTTTTAACTCAGAACCTAATTCTATATAATCATTATAGCTTATGACTTCGGCACAAATAAATCCTTTCTGAAAATCAGTGTGAATTTGACCTGCTGCATCATAAGCAGAATCTCCAACTTTTATTGTCCATCCTCTAACTTCTTTTTCTCCAGCGGTAAAGTAAGAATGGAGGTTTAATAATTTATATGATGCTCTAATTAATTTATTTGAACCTGATTCTTCTAATCCCAAGTCATCAAGGAACATCTGTTTTTCATCTAAAGAATCTAGTTCATTAATTTCAGATTCAATTTTTGCAGAAATGATTATAATATCTGAACTTTTATCATGAACTTCTTTTTTAACCATTTCTACGTAATCATTACCATCAACAACATCTGACTCTCCTACATTACATACATAAAGAGTTGGCTTAAAAGATATAAGTTCTAATGGTTTTATAAAATCTCTAAATTCATCTTCAGAGAAATCACCTAAATTAACATTAGTAGTTTCTAAGGATAATTTGACTCTTTCTAAAATTTCAATTTCTTTTTTTGCTTCATTTCCACCAGATCTTAATGTTTTTTTTATTTTATCTAACCTCTTATCAACAATTTCAATATCTTTCATAATAAGCTCATACTCTACTACTTCTTTGTCAGACAATGGATTAATTTTTCCATCTACATGAACTACATTTGGATCTTCAAAACATCTTAAAACATGTATTATAGCATCTGTTTCCCTAATATTTGACAAAAATTTATTTCCAAGACCTTCACCCTTACTTGCACCTTTAACTAAACCAGCGATATCAACTATCTTTACAGTTGTGGGAATTAACTTTTCTGGGCCTATTAGTTTATCAAGAGCATCTAATCTTTTATCAGGAACATTAACAATACTCACATTTGGATCAATAGTACAGAATGGGTAATTCTCACTTTGAGCTTTACTTTGAGATAGACAATTAAAAAGAGTTGACTTACCTACATTGGGTAATCCTACAATTCCTACTTTCATTAATTATTCATGCATAAATTTCTGTTTTGACAAGAGTTCGTTCTCTGTCTCAACATTATTTTCATCAGGTACACAGCAATCCACAGGACAAACAGCTGCACATTGAGGTTCTTCATGAAATCCCATACACTCAGTACATTTATCAGGAACAATGAAATAAACTTCATCTGATATTGGTGAATTTATACTTTCGGAGTTAACCTTTTTACCATTAGGTAAAACTACATCACCTTTTAAGTTGGTACCTTTACTGTAATCCCATGATTCTTGACCTTCGTAAATTGCATTATTTGGACATTCAGGCTCACAAGCCCCGCAATTTATACATTCGTCTGTAATTATTATTGCCATATTATTTTCAGCAAAAATAACATCTATTGTTTAATCTTTGTTAACAATTTTTACATAATTTAAAATTGTCTATTATTGGTTATTAAATCAGAGTTTAGATATTTGCATTGATTAATGAAAAATAAAGTACATAATTTTAGTGCTGGCCCCTCAATACTCCCTAATATAGTTTTTGAACAAGCTTCATCAGCAATTGAGAATTTTAATAATACGGGCTTATCAATATTAGAAATATCTCATAGAAGCAAAGATTTTATGGATGTTCTTGAAGAAGCAAGATCTTTAGCTTTAGAAATTTCAGATCTTGATACAAACAAATATTCCTGTCTTTTTCTCCAAGGTGGTGCAAGTATGCAATTTTTGATGACTGCACATAATTTCCTTAACAAAAACGCAGCTTATATAAACACAGGTAGCTGGTCCACTAAAGCTATAAAAGAGGCTAAATTATATGGAAATGTTACTGAAATTGCTTCATCCTCTGATAAAAATTTTAATTATATACCAAAAGACATAATCATTAATGATAATTATGATTACTTACATTTAACATCAAATAATACAATTTTTGGAACACAGTTCCATTCATTTCCATCATCTGATTCCCCTTTAATAGCTGATATGAGCTCTGATATTTTTTCAAGAAAGATCGATTTATCAAAGTTTGATCTTATTTATGCAGGAGCACAAAAAAACTTAGGTCCTGCAGGTGCTACAATGGTTATTATTAATAAAGAATTATTAGATAGAGTTCAAAGGGATGTGCCATCTATGTTAAGCTATAAAGTACATATTGAAAAAGACAGTTCTTTTAATACCCCACCCGTATTTTCAATCTATTGTATTTTATTAAACCTAAGACTAATAAAGCAAGAAGGCATAGATAGTATTAGTGAGAAAAATAAAATTAAATCAGATTTTATATATAATGAAATTGATAGAAATAAATGTTTTTCTGGATTTTCCGAGGTTTCAGATAGAAGCATAATGAATGCTACATTTAATATTAACGAAGGCTTTGACGTTGATTTATTTAATAAAATATGCTCAAACAATAATATATCTGGAATTAATGGACATAGGTCGGTTGGAGGTTATAGAGCTTCAATCTACAATGCTCTTCCCTTAGAAAGTCTAAATATATTAATTGATGCAATGAAAGAGTTTGAATTAAGTCAAGAATAAATGAAAGGACTAAATATATTTTTTTTAACTGGGCTAATATTAATTTCTTGCAGTGCAGATCATGAAAAATCTGATCATGAAGTTGATCATGACATTTATGAAATGAGAGTTTATTATACTTATGATGGAAAATTTAATGATATAATTTCTCGATTTGAAAATCATACAACTAAATTATTTGATAAACATGGTTTCAATAATGTTGGATATTGGACAACTCTGATGAAGGATTCTTTATCATTTGCTGATAAATTCATTTTTCAAAATGACGGAAAAGAAGCATTAGTCTATATTGTATCATTTAAGGATATGAAAAAAAGAGATGAGTCATGGGATAACTTTATAAATGACCCTGAGTGGATTAGAGTTTTTGAGGAGAGCAGAAAAGATGGTCCTATTGTTAAAGAAATTGAACAGGTATTTCTATCTCCAACAATTTTTTCAAATTTAAATTAATAGTATGAAGATTTTAGCAAATGATGGTATATCAGAATCTGGAAAAAACAAACTTGAAGAATATGGATTCGAAGTTGACCTTACAAAGGTTTCCCAAGAACAACTTATTAGCTATATTAATGATAATCATATAGTAGTAATATTAGTTAGAAGTGCTACACAGATAAGAGCCGATATAATTGATAATTGTCCTTCAATAAAAATAATTGGTCGAGGTGGAGTTGGTATGGACAATATTGATGTTGATTATGCTAAGTCTAAAGGTATAAATGTTATTAATACCCCTGCTGCGTCTTCAAAATCTGTAGCTGAATTAGTTTTTTCTCATCTGTTTGGATGTGTTAGATTTCTTCACGAGTCTAATAGATCTATGCCTTTAGATGGTGATTCAAAGTTTAAAGAACTTAAAAAAGCATATGCAGGAGGTAAGGAATTAGCTGGAAAAAAAATTGGTATTATTGGATTTGGCAGAATAGGACAAGAAGTTGCAAAGATTGCAATAGGTATTGGAATGAATGTTATTTTTTATGATAAATTTATTGAAGAGACATCATTAGACATTGAATTTTTTGATGGTCGAAATATTACTTTCAATTTGATTTCCTCTACATTTGACGAAGTTCTTGAAAATTCAGATTTTATTTCTGTTCACATCCCCGCGTCAGATAAATATATAATTGATTCAAAAGAAATAGGAAAGATGAAAGATGGTGTTGGATTGTTAAATTTATCTAGAGGTGGTATAGTTAACGAAGAGGAGCTTTTAAAGAGTATTAATTCAGGAAAGGTTTCTTTTGCAGGGGTTGACACCTTTGAGAATGAACCAGTTCCTTCCATGAAATTATTAATGAATTCTAATATTTCACTTACTCCTCATATAGGCGCAGCAACAATTGAGGCTCAAGACAGAATCGGAGTTGAACTTGCTGATAAGATTAATGAAATTTTAAATTAATGAATAGGCTCAAAGAGAAGTGGGGTATAAAATCTAATTTTCAATTAGTAATTATACTTATCGTCTTTGCTATCACTGGCTCCATAAGTGCTTTGATATCAAGCCCAATAATTGACTTTATTTTTGGTGAGTCTGATATAAATGGTATAGTAAAGTTTATACTTCAGCTATTAATCATAATGCCAATTTATCAAGTACTACTTTTATTTTTTGGATATATATTTTTTCAGTTTAACTTTTTTTTCAAGTTTGTTAAAAAATTTCTAAAGCTTTTCGGACTAGGTTTTTTATTCAGAGATTAACTCTGAAAACAATGATCTCAACTTATTTAATTTTGGATTAATTACTGCCTGACAATAAGCATTTTCGGGATTTTTTGTGAAATAATCATGATGATAATCTTCTGCAATAAAAAACTTTTGAATGTCGTTAACTTCCGTAACAATTTTATCACTAAAAATACTTTGACTTTCAAGTTCTTGAATAAAGTTTACTATGAATGATCTTTCATCTGGTTTACAAAAAATTGCAGACCTATATTGAGTTCCAACATCTGCGCCTTGTCTATTAATAGAGGTTGGATCGTGAACAGTAAAAAAGATATTTAATATTTGATCCAAAGTAATTATTTCATTATAGTCTAACTTAACTACTTCAACATGGTTAGTGTAGCCTTCACATACTTCTTCATATGTTGGATTATGTGTATCTCCACCCATATATCCAGGAGATATTGAGATTATTCCATTTACTTTTTTATAGACTGATTCAATACACCAGAAACATCCACCTCCTAAATATATACTATTATTCATTTTTAGATTATAAACGAAAAGTTTAATATTGTAAAATTATGGAATTATTACTATCAGCTAAAGGTATTTCAAAAAGTTTTCAAGGAAGAAAAGTTCTTGATGGAATTAATGTTGAAATAAGAAAATCTGAAATCATTGCTATTACAGGTACATCTGGAGCAGGCAAAACAACCTTATTAAATATTCTAAGCACACTTGATATTCCTGATGATAAATCAAATTCATCATTAGAAATTGATGGTCAAAATATTTTTAATCTAAATAATAGCGATTTATCGAAATTAAGAAATACAAAGATCGGATTCGTTTTTCAGTTCCATGAACTAATTCCAGAATTAAATGTAATCGAAAATATTTGTCTTCCTGGATGGATCAAAAATGATAGAAAAGTGAATGATAATGCTAATAATTTGATTAACTATTTTGGTTTAAATGAATTAAAAAATAAAAAACCAAATACACTTTCAGGTGGGGAAAAGCAGAGAGTTGCAATTGCTAGGGCTATGATAAATAATCCTAAGATTATATTTGCTGATGAACCTACTGGTAATCTTGACTCACAGAATTCTAAGATCTTATTTAATCTATTTTTTAAACTCAGAGATGATTATGATTGTTCCATTGTAATTGTAACTCATAATCCTAAAAATGCTGATAAATGCGATAGAAAACTCCAAATTATTGATGGTAAAATCAAAAATTAATATTCTAGATTTAAAAGATTTTCTAGACGAAAAATCCTATCAATATGAAAGTCAGGAATTTATAAAAGATGATCCTATCATAGTCCCTCATTCTTTTAATAAAAAACTAGATATTGAAATATCTGGATTTATTACATCAGTAATTTCTTGGGGAAATAGAAAATCCATTATTAATAGTGCAAACAAAATTATTGAATTTATGGATTACTCTCCATATGATTTTATTATAAATCATACCGATAAAGATTTAATTAAGAAAAAAAAATCGATTCATAGAACTTTTAATTCTGATGACTTAAATTATTTTTTTATTTCACTAAAAAATATTTATTCAAAACATAATGGTTTAGAGGATATACTAGCTGATGAATCAAATGGAAATAATCTACAGCAACGTATTTCACAATTTAAAGAATTGTTCTTTTGTCTGAGTCATCCTAAAAGAACAAGAAAACATCTCCCCTCTCCTGTTGATGGATCAAGTGCTAAAAGATTTAATATGTTTTTAAGGTGGATGGTTAGATCAAATGACAAGGGGGTTGATTTTGGATTATGGAATAAAATAAATAAATCTGAGCTTTCTATACCATTAGATGTTCACACAGCTAGAATAGCCCGACTACTCGGCCTTCTAGAAAGAAATATCAATGACTCAAAAGCTGTCAAAGAAATTGATTTAAAATTAAGGGAAATGGATCCTCTAGATCCAGTAAAATATGACTTTGCGTTATTTGGATTAAGTGTTTATGAAAATTTTTAATAGAATTTTACCTTGAATAAATAAGTTTATTTAATTTTGTTAAATTCTTTTTTAAATGAGTATACTCTTAAAAAACGCAACTATAGTAGACGGTAAGAGTAATTTAAATTTCAAAACAAAAGATATCCTTATTAATGATGGTGATATTGTAGATATTGCAGATACTATAAATACCAAAGCATCTCAAACAATTAAACTTGAAAATCTTCATGTTTCAAGAGGTTGGATGGATACATCAGTATGTTTTGGAGAACCTGGCTTTGAAGAAAGAGAAACTATATCAAATGGACTCGAAACTGCTGCATCAAGTGGTTTTACTTCTATATTATTAAATCCAAATTGTGATCCAGCCATTGACAATCATTCATCTATTGAATTCCTTAAAAGGAAGTCAGCTGAAACTACTACTGAAATATATCCAATTGGAAGTCTAACAAACAATTCAAAAGGGGAAGAACTTGCCTCATTATTCGATATGAAGGTTGCAGGTGCAGTTGCTTTTGGTGATTATAAACAAACAGTAAAGGATACATCTCTCCTTAAAATCTCTTTGGAATACTCAAAAACATTTGGAGCAAGAATCATTTCATTTTCACAGGATGATTTTTTATCTGAAAATGGAGTTATTAATGAGGGTATAATTAGCACGCAACTTGGATTGAAAGGTATTCCTTCAATATCAGAGTCAATAAGTATTTTTAGAGATATTGAAATTTTAGAATACTCTGATGGTAAGATACATTTTCCGTTTGTTAATACTAAAAGAGGTGTTGAGCTTATAAGAAATGCCAAAAAAAGGAATTTAGATATAACATGTAGTGCTAGTTTAGCCCACATTAGTCTTAGTGATGAGGATATAATTGACTTCAATACTGATTTTAAACTAATACCACCCCTGAGAGGCTCGTCAGATGTTCAAGCTTTAAAACAGGGTATAATAGATGGAACAATTGATTATGTAACAAGTATGCATGAGCCAATAAATGATGATTATAAAAAAGTTGTTTTTGACCATGCACTTCCAGGGTCTATTTCTTTAGAATGTGCATTTGGTATCCTGTGTAATAATTTTACACTTGAGAAGTCAATCGACATACTAACACGAAGAAAAGATATTTTCAATATCGAAGACTTCCCTATTGAAATCGGGTCAAAAGCAAACTTGACAATCTTTAATCCTGAATCAAATTATGTTTTTTCAAAGAAACATATTCTTTCATCTTCAAAAAACTGTGCATTTATAGGTTTAAATATGAAGGGTATTGTGTATGGCTCTATTAATAATAGTAAAGCTACATTAAATAGATTATGGACCTAGAATATCTAATAAGAAGATCAGACATATCATCAAGGCCATCAAGTATTTTTATGTTTCATGGATACGGCAGCAATAAAGATGATCTTTTTTCTCTTGAGCAATTCTTACCAAAATCATACTCTATTATTTCTTTCAATGCACCTATAACACTTCCATTTGGAGGATATTCTTGGTTTAATATAGATTATACAGATATCATTGAAAACAATCTTGATAAAAGATATAAAGAGATAAATGAAAGTGTAGAAATGATTTTAAATAACATTAATTCATTAATTAAAAAAGAGAATCTTAATTCAGAAGATATATCAATCCTAGGGTTCAGCCAGGGCGGAAGTATTTGTTGGAAGCTAGGTCTTGACAATAGTTCATTATTTAGAAGAGTTATACCGCTAAGTTCTTTCATCCATCCTAGCTACCTTAATAATGAGCTTGAGTCATATAAGGATAAACTAATATACTGTTCACATGGGTCTTTAGATGATGTTATTCCACTTAGTCTTGTAGATGAGCATATTCTAAATCTATCTAATAAGAATGATTTAACTTATGACAAATTTGACTCTGGTCACACTATATCCCAAGAAAATTTAGTTAGATTAATAAACTGGATAAATCAAACAAAGATTTAATCTAATTCTAATACAAGTCCGTCATAAGCTAAAGAGACATTATTTGGAAGTTTATTACAAACTTCTTCATGAAAACCCATGTTATGGCTAATATGAGTAAAATATGTAGATTTTGGATTTATCTGCTTAATTATTTCAAGTGCTTCATCTACATTTAAATGAGATGGATGTGGGTCAAACCTTAAAGCATTTATAACTAAAACATCTAAATTTTTCAACTTCTCTAATTCCTCTATTTCAATTGTCTTAACATCAGTTAAATATGCAAAACTATTAATCCTAAAACCAAGAACAGGTAATCTCATATGCATAGACTCAATGGGTATTATTTCAAGATCTCTTATCTTAAAATTATAATTTTTATCAATTAAGTTTATCTCAAAATCTGGAGCACCCGGATATCTTTTATCTTTATCGAATATATATGCAAATCTTTCTTTTAGTGATTTTAATACTCTCTCATGCAGATAGATTGGAATCTTTCCCTGTCTGAAGAAAAAGGGACGAGTATCGTCAATTCCCGAAGTATGATCAGCATGTTCATGAGTAAAAATAATTGCATCTAATTTATTACAATCAGCACTCAGCATTTGCTGTCTAAAGTCAGGTCCACAATCAATATTAAAATTAATACCGTTAGTCTCTATGTGAATAGATGATCTTAGTCTTTTATCTTTTGGATCCTTACTAAAAGAGACAGGATGATCACTACCTATAACAGGTATACCCTGTGATGTACCAGTTCCTAAAAAAGTTATTTTAAGCACACATAAATCTATGATAATTTATTCTTATTTATGATTTAATCTTTGTAATTTTATAAAAAAATTAGATGAATATTATTCTTCCTGGGGATAAGGATTACGAATCAAGACCTTCAGTCCAGAGAAAGTCTTTAAGAATAAATCTAAACGAAAATATTTACGGAACTTTTGTTGAGATAGGTGCTGGTCAAGAAGTAGCTAGACATTTTTACAGAGTTGGAGCTGCCTCTGGTACTATTGCTAAATCAATGAGCGCATATGACAAAAGTTTTAGTGACAGTATATATGGGAAAGAAGACAATTCAAGATATGTTACACAAACAAGACTTGACAAGATGCTATCCCATGAAATGAATCTTCTCGAAAAAAGAATCTCAAGAGAGAAATATCCAGATAAATTCTTCTTTGTATATGCAAACACTGTTGCAACAATTGATTTTGTAAAAAAATTTAAAGGTCATGGATGGATGGGTATTAGGTTTCAGACAGACCCGAATGATGAGTACTCTGAAATTAAACTACATTTAAGATTTCATCAAAATGAAGCGAAGCTTCAACAAGAGAGCCTAGGTATAATGGGTGTTAATCTTATTTATGGTGCTTTTTATAAGCACAACGAGCCTCTTAAATTGATGAAATACTTATATGACCATATTGATGATCAATCAATTGAAATTGATACTATCAATTTTAGTGGTCCTCTTTTTAAAGATGTTGACAATAGATTAATAAGTCTTGAACTAGTTAGATTAGGGATGACAGATGCAGTTGTTTTTGATGAAACTGGAACTAATGTTTTACCTGCTCAAGTTCTGTACAAAAAAAATATATTAACTCTTAGAGGAAGCTATAGGCCAATAACTAAAGTAAATGAAGAAATGTTCATGAAATCTCTTGAAGCATTTCTTGAGGAAAAAGGTGTTAAAGAAGAGAATACAATTGTATTACATGAAATTACTCTATCTAATTTAAGATCTACAGGAGATATTGATGATAGTGATTATTTAGATCGAGCAAAATTACTATGTTCACTTGGGCATATGGTTATGATTTCAAACTTTTCAGAGTATTACAAGCTTGTTAAATATTTGACTATGTATACAAAAAAACAACTTGGTCTTACAATGGGAGTAACAAACCTTATTGAAATTTTTGATGAAAAATATTATGACGGTGTAAAAGGAGGAATACTGGAGGCCTTTGGTAATATTTTTAAGAATAATATGAAAATTTACTTATATCCAGTATTAGATAAAAAAGAAGACACTGTAATCGATTCTACTAACCTAAAACTTGAGGATAACATGAAAGAATTTTATAAATACTTCAAGGTTAATGATAAAATTCGTGATTTAGAATTCAATAAAGATTATCTCAATATTTTCTCTAAAGATGTACTAAAACAAATAAAAAATAGTACTCCTGGATGGGAAGATAAACTTCCAGATGGTGTCTCTGACATGATAATAAAGAAAAAGATGTTTGGATATAAATAGCTAATCAAGAATTTGATCAGCGTGCTCTTTTGTTTTAACCTTATCAATAACTCTTTCAATAATTCCTTTTTCATTAATTATAAATGTTGTTCTTAGAACACCTTCATATTCATTTCCTCTAAACTTCTTCTTTCCCCACACTCCAAAAGCTTTAATCAGCTCTTTTGAATCGTCAGCTAAAAGATTATACTTAAATCCATACTTACCAGCAAATTTATTTTGTTTATCTACTGTATCAGGGCTAACTCCAATTATCTCATAACCCTGAGAAGTTAATTTTGCGTAATTATCATTAAGATTGCAACTCTGAGCAGTACAACCTGGTGTATTAGCTCTTGGATAAAAGAAAAGAATAACCTTCTTACCCTTGAAATCTGCAAGATTAATAGTATCTCCGTTGTGTGTTGTTACATTTATATTTGGTATATTATCGCCTACTTTTAACATATAATTTTTTTTCAAAAGTAATTAAATGAAACTAAAAGAAAAAGTTGAATTTCTAATAAATAAACTTGAGGAAATTTATCCAACACTTGAAATCCCATTAGATCATAAAGATACTTATACTCTTTTAATTGCTGTTCTTCTTTCTGCTCAAAGTACTGATAAGAAAGTAAACGAGATTACACCTAATTTATTTAGCAGGGCAGATAATCCTTATGATATGATAAAATTATCAATTGATGAAATTAGAGAGATAATCAAGCCTGTTGGCCTCTCCCCTACAAAGTCAAAAGGTATTTGGAATTTATCAAAAATATTAATTGATAAATACAATGGTAAAGTTCCAGATGATATTAGTAAGCTGGAGGAACTTCCCTCTGTTGGTCATAAAACAGCAAGTGTTGTAATATCTCAAGGATTTGGTCAGCCTGCCTTTCCTGTTGATACTCACATTCACAGGCTTATGTATAGATGGGGTTTATCAAATGGGAAAAATGTAGAAAAAACCGAAAGAGATGCTAAAAGAATTTTTCCTATTGAAAAATGGAATGAACTTCACTTAAGAATAATATTTTACGGTAGAGAATATTGTCCTGCCAGAGGATGGGATATTAACAATGATATAATAACAAAAACTATTGGAAGAAAATCAATTCTCAGATCTTTAATCAACGAGACTTAATTTTCTATTTTTAATATTATGTTAAATGTTAAGAATGTTGAAAGAATAGATACTAAAACCTGTATTTAATAATTTCTTATTGAGTAATTTTGCATTTTCAAAGGCTTAATGAAAGATCTTTCAAAAATTGATCCTAAACATAATATTATAATCAAAGGTGCGAAACTTCATAACCTGAAGAATATTGATGTTGTAATACCTAGAAATAAATTTACTGTTGTAACTGGCTTATCTGGATCTGGTAAATCGTCTTTAGCATATGATACACTTTATGCTGAAGGTCAGAGAAGATATGTAGAAAGCTTATCATCATATGCTCGTCAATTTATGGGTAAGCTAAATAAACCAAAAGTTGATTACATAAAAGGTATATCACCTGCAATAGCTGTTGAACAAAAAATCAATACATCAAATCCAAGGTCAACTGTAGGAACTAAGACTGAGATTTATGATTACTTGAAGCTATTATTTGCAAGAATTGGTAAAACATATTCTCCTGTTTCAAATAAAATTGTAAAAAAAGATTCAGTATCTGATGTTGTTGATAAGATAATAAGCTTTGATGCTAATACAAAGCTTCTTCTTTTATCACCAATTGAATCATCAACGAAAGAGAAGTCAAAGGAAAGAATAGAAATACTTAAGAAACAGGGTTTTGTTAGAATTTTTAAGAAAGGTGAAATAATAGATCTTAATGATATTAATGGAAAGGAAATATTAGATTTTAATCTAGTTGTTGACAGATTAGTTGTAAAGCATGACGAAGATTTCAAATCAAGAGTTTCAGATTCTGTTCAACTTTCATTTTACGAGGGAAAAGGTGTTTGTTCTATTTATGACATTGAAAAGGGTAAAGAAGTAACTTTTTCTAACAAATATGAGATGGATGGTATAAAATTTATTGAACCATCTATACACCTCTTTAGTTTCAACAATCCTTTTGGTGCATGTAAAAACTGTGATGGATTTGGAGAAACAATAGGAATTGATGAAGAACTAGTAATCCCTAACAAAGCGTTATCAGTTTATGATGATGCAATTGCTCCCTGGAGAGGAACAGGTTTAAGGAAGTATTACATGAAATTGATTAATAATGCCGATAGCTTCAAATTCCCTATATATAAACCATATAATAAGTTATCAAAAGAAGAAATTGAAACTCTATGGAACGGGAATGAGCATTTTACAGGTATAAATAAATTCTTTAAATACTTAGAGAAAAAAAATTATAAAATTCAAAATAGAGTTCTTTTATCAAGATATCGTGGTAAAACCCTATGCAACGAATGTAAAGGAAGTAGGCTTAGAGAAGAGTCCTATCATGTAAAAATAGATGGCAAAAATTTACCTGAAATATTGGCAATGCCTATTGATAAACTTGGATTGTTTTTTAAAGAGATTAAAATAAATAAAACTGACAAAGAAATATCAGCTAGAATCTTAAAAGAGATTAACAATAGAATTGACTATATGAATAATGTAGGATTAGGATACCTAACACTAAACCGAAAAGCAAATACTTTATCAGGAGGAGAAACTCAAAGAATTAATCTAGCATCTTCTCTAGGAAGTAGTCTAGTAGGCTCAACATATATTCTAGATGAGCCATCTATTGGTCTTCATTCAAGAGATAATGATAATCTTATTAAGATTTTAAAAAATCTAAAAGATATTGGTAATACGGTAATTGTTGTAGAACATGATGAGGAAATTATTTTATCTGCAGACCATAT
>ENA-OSEY01000386-OSEY01000386.1-marine-metagenome-genome-assembly--contig:-NODE-386-length-32704-cov-3.528826_pt1 | contig 32704 bp, 25 predicted proteins | sample MGYA00248465_ERZ534230 | MGnify/ENA primary metagenome ERZ534230 (study PRJEB26409, sample SAMN06344110) | marine metagenome | isolation source: Sea water from surface | place: Atlantic Ocean:Southern... | reverse complement strand
ATCAAATTACGGGAACATACATCGTGACACTGGAGAGCAAAACAGTCAGACAAAGCTTTAAAATTATTAGAGAATAAACTATATTTACAGACATAAATGATTAGATTTTTAAAAATATTTACCCTCTCGTTATTTATAATTTCTTGTGGAGGAGGAGGGGGTGATGGAGATAGTGGAGGAGGAGATCCACCACCTGCACCAACCCCACCTGGAAATCCGACCCTAACTAGCCCCGCAAATAATACTGTTTGTGAAACTGGGTCCAGTATCTCTGACACTCAGAGTAATGTAACATTTACTTGGCAATCATCAAGTTCAACGAACTCATATGATTTGGAGGTAAAAAATTTAAATACAAACTCCATACAAAATGTATCTGGAATAACAACGACAACAACAACTGTTACGCTTGAAAAAGGTGAGCCTTATTCATGGAAAATTATATCAAAAAATAGTCAGACTACACAAACAGGAACTAGCTCGACTTGGAAATTTTATTTAGCTGGTCTTGGTCCTAAGAACTATGCGCCTTTTCCTGCCGACTTAAAATCTCCCAAATCCGGTTCTACCGTGGGAAGATCCTCAGAGGGTAAAGTTACTTTTGAATGGGATGGATCAGACCCTGATCAAGGTGATCAATTAACATTTACCCTGTATGTTGATAAAGTTGATGGAAAACAAACTCCGTCCAGCGAACTAACAGATCTAAATGTTAAAACAATCGATGTGGTTTTAGATGGAGGATCTACTTACTATTGGAGAATTAGATCATCCGATGGTACAAACAGTAGTTTTTCTAATATTTATACATTTAAAACAGAATAAAATATATACCTAAAACTTATGGCAAAATCCCAACAAACCTTTAATAAGTTAGAAAGAGAGAAGAATAAGGCAAAAAAAAGAGAGGAAAAACGAAAAAAAATGCAAGCTCGCAGAGAAGCCAGAGCTCGAGGTGAGTTAAAACAGGATGAGTTTGTTTATGTGGATCATTTAGGAAACTTTAGGGATACGCCACCTGATCCTGAGGAAAAAGAAGAAGTTAATCTTGAGTCAATTCAAATAAGTACATCAAAAAAAATTGATTCTGATGAGAAAGTTTCAGGTAAGGTTAGTTTTTATGATACTGAAAAAGGTTTTGGTTTTATAAAGAATACTGAGACTCAAGATTCATATTTTTTTCATTTTAGTGAATGTCCTGATCAACTTGATGTTGGTGATAAGGTGGAGTTCGACTTAGTTAAGGGAGAAAAAGGTATGAATGCAGTAAAGATAAATAAACTGTAAATGAACCATAATATATATTATGTTAAATTATATCTAAATAACTATGATTCGTAAAATTAGCATTATACTACTCTCTCTCGTCGTAATATCCACTTTATATATTGTTTATATAATATATAACCCTGTAAGTCCCTTAGAAACAGTTCAAAATGATGATTCAACAATTTCAATTACTTATAGCAGACCGTTTAAAAAAGATCGATTAATTTTCGGTAAGGAATCTGACACTGCACTTGTTCCCTATGGAAAATATTGGAGAACTGGAGCTAACAAGCATACATTTATTAAAAACAGCCGAGATATTGAAATCAATGGAAAACTACTTTCATCCGGAGAATATTCAATTTTCTCTATTCCTGGAGAAAATGAATGGGAGGTTTTTTTCAACACAAATATTAATTATTTTGGAGCTAATAGACCTGATAGTTCAGACGACATTGTATCGGTTAAAGTTCCAGTAATTAATCTACTAAATGAAGTTGAACAACTTACTATTGATTTTGAAAGGGATTCCATTTTCAATTACATTTCAATAAAATGGGACCTTACCAAGATTATTATCCCTTTTAGATAATATGAAATCGAAATCTTTTAGAAAAACAATTGGTTATATCTTAATAATTTTTCTTGTTTTTTTAATAATATCTGGAATTTCCTATAGCGTAATTATATCCATACAGAACAAAAATAACTTAATGGATATCGGAGATTATTCTCCAAAATCTACCCTTGTAGTAAATGAAAATAAAGTTTACAAATCAAAATTTCCATTTATTGATGTTCATAGCCATCACTGGGATATGCCCGTTCAAGATTTATCAAAGCTAGTTTCTGAGATGGATAGTTTGAATATGGCATACTTGATAAATCTTAGTGGTTCTGGATTGGCTACATTTTTTGGAAAACAGGGTTTAATGGAGAAGAATTTGGAAAGTTCAATTAGAAATGTAAAGAATAATTTTCCAAAAAGATTTGGAGTTTTTTTTAACATCAATTTTAATGGAATAGATAATGATGATTTTAAAAATACAACTACCCTTCTAATCAACGAAGCTGTAAACAAGGGTGCAATTGGATTGAAAGTTTATAAAAACGTAGGCTTAAACTTGAAGGACTCAAAAGGAAATAGAGTTACTGTAGACGATGATAGATTATCTTTTATATGGGAAGAGTGTGCAAAGTTAGGAATTCCGGTACTTATACACTCTGGTGAACCAAAGGCATTTTTTGACCCAATAGATAAATTTAATGAAAGATGGCTTCATGCACGTGAAAAGCCAAATAGTTTTCGAGTTGGTGATCAATATCCTTCTTTTGAAAAGGTGATGAAGGAACAACACAATATGTTTAGAAAACATCCAAAAACAACTTTTATAAATGCTCATTTTGGATGGTATGCCAACGACCTAAATAGATTATCAAATTTGCTTGATGAATTACAAAATGTATATGTTGAATTCGGAGCGGTGATAAATGAACTTGGAAGACAACCAAAAACTGCCAGAAAGTTTTTTATCGATTACCAAGACAGAATTCTTTTTGGCAAGGATATCTATAAAATGGATGAGTATTATATATATTTTAGAGTTTTGGAAACAAGTGATGAGTATATAGAATATTTTCGAAAAAGACATGGTCTTTGGAGATTGTACGGATTGGATTTGCCAGACAATGTTTTAAAGAAAATATACTTTGAAAATGCATTGAAAATGTTTCCGTCAATTGATAAATCCCTATTTAATTAATATTCATAATTTTGAAAAATGAAAATCGGAATTCCCAAAGAGATTAAAGATAGTGAACATCGTGTCGGAATGACACCGTCAGGCGTTTTAACATTGGTTGAAAACAAGCATGATGTTTTTGTACAGTCTGGTGCAGGATTAGGCAGTAGATTTTCAGATGATGATTACAGATTCGTTGGGGCAAAAATTTTAAAAACAATTGAAGAAGTTTATGATATTTCTGAGATGATTATAAAAGTCAAAGAACCCTTGAAGAAAGAATATTTGTTAATTAAAGAGGGTCAAATCATTTACACTTTTTTTCATTTTGCTTCATCTAAGGAGTTGACCCAAGCCATGATTGACAGCAATTCAATCTGTATAGCTTACGAAACTGTTGAGAACTCAGACGGTACTCTCCCCCTACTGACACCGATGTCTGAGGTAGCTGGGAGAATGGCAGCGCAACAAGGCGCAAAATTTCTTGAAAAGCATCAGAAGGGATGTGGTATACTACTAGGTGGTGTTCCTGGCGTCAGTCCTGCGAAAGCCGTAGTAATTGGTGGTGGAGTTGTTGGAACACAGTCTGCAAAAATGCTTTCGGGTCTAGGTGCAGATGTGACAATATTAGACATAAGCCTAGAAAGACTTCGAGAGTTGGACGATATCATGCCAAAAAATGTTAAAACAAAATTTTCAAATCATTACAATATTAAAGAGTGTATCAAAAATGCACATTTAGTGATTGGTGCAGTGTTACTTCCAGGAGCGAAAGCGCCAAATTTGATTACAAAAGAAATGTTAAAAGATCTAGACAAAGGGACTGTTCTGGTCGATGTTGCAGTTGATCAAGGTGGGTGTTTTGAAACAACAAAACCAACTACCCACAGTGATCCAACCTACATTATTGATGATGTTCTTCACTATTCAGTGGCAAATATGCCTGGTGCTGTTCCTATGACCTCAACCGAGGGTTTAACAAATGCAACTATCAACTATGCAATAGAAATTGCAAACAAAGGATGGAAACAGGCTTGTATTGAAAATAATCCTTTAAAAAAAGGATTGAATATTGTCAGAGGTGATGTTGTTTATCAAGCTGTTGCCGAAGCTTTTAACATGAAATACACAAAATTAAATTTTTAATTAATGAAAAATATCCCCTCTGTTGACCTAAATGATTTTTTATCAAATGATATTGATAAAAAAAAAGCTTTTGTAAATAAACTAGGAAAGGCCTATAATGAAATAGGTTTTGTTGCATTGAAAGGTCATTTTCTTGACGATAATGATATCAAAGAAGTTTACTCCTCCATTAAAGAGTTTTTTGATTTACCTGAGGATATAAAAGCAAAATACGAACTTGATGGATTCGACGGTCAGAGAGGTTATACTTCATTTGGTAAAGAACATGCAAAAGGAAAAAAACATGGTGATTTAAAGGAGTTTTGGCATTTTGGGCAATACTTAGATGATGATGAATACACAAAGTTTAACTATCCCAAGAATCAAATTGTATCTGAGTTGCCAAAATTTAATAATATTGGTAAAAAGGTATTTCAATCATTAGAAAAGACTGCAATTTATGTTTTAAGAGCTATCTCACTGTATTTAGATTTGGAAGAAGATCACTTTGATAAATATGTAAAAAAGGGAAACAGTATTTTAAGACCAATCCACTACCCCCCAATACAGACTAAACCCAAAGGGGCAGAAAGAGCTGCCGCACATGGAGACATTAATTTAATTACTCTTCTGATGGGAGCTCAAGGAAGAGGGTTACAAGTTCTAACAAATGATGGCGAATGGATCGATGCAATTGCAAAAGATGATGAAATTGTAATTAATGTTGGAGATATGCTTTCCCGATATACCAACAACAAGCTAAAATCAACCATTCACAAGGTTATCAATCCACCAAAAGAGCTGTGGAAGAAATCAAGGTATTCAATTCCTTTCTTCCTTCACCCAATCGGAACAATGAGTTTGAATGTATTAGATTCTTGTATTGATGAAAATAATCCAAAAAAATACGAGGATATAACAGCTCACGAATTTTTAATTCAAAGACTTAGAGATATTGGAGTTCTTTAAATGAAAAAACTAAATTCATTAGAGGAATTGGGTACTTTAATGCCCGATGGATTCAAAACAAAAAAACCATTTGAGATTGATAATAGTTTTTCAAAACAAAATCTTGAGGCACATTATTCTGTTAAGGGAAGAGCCGGTGTACCTGTAATAATTATTAAAGGTTTTAAAAATGTGAGTTTTGAACAACTTAAAACTCTTTCAAAAACAATAAAAAGAAAGATAGGTGCTGGAGGGAGTATTAAAAATAGCGAGCTTTTCTTTCAAGGAGATAATAGAAACAAAATCATCTCAATATTAGAATCACAAGGTCATATTGTCAAAAGGGTTGGTGGTTAATTTCTAGTTAACCATCATGTTCTCCAATTGTTGAATTTTTACTTAAAAGAAATATAAAAATTCCAAGACCTACGATAGCTGAAAAGGCTGTTACCGTTGATCCACCAATAGCTATTGGTAGAATATCCAATACTGCTTCGATTACAATAAATCCAATAAAAACTTTAAAAGCAGTCGATGGAAATAAAGCAGAAATTCTCTTATAGCATGTAGCCCAATAAAACCATACTACTGGGATTAAAAAAACTATAAATGCTATGATAATACCTCCACTAATATTTGAAATTAGCCCGCTCATCACCTCGGTGGGATTTTCAACCATTGCCATTCCAAGTTTTTCTCCCATCTCTTGTTGTTCTTGAGGCCCAAATGTTGCCGCATCTTCCATGCTATATCCAAGATATCCAAATACGGCCAAGCTCGCCCCATACAAGGAAATAAAAAAAAGAGGGATAGACATAAGTATTGTAAAGAGGAGTCTTAGAAGATATGTAGTACCATTAATTGTACCACTGAATTGGAAAAATTTTTTCATTTTTTATTTTTAATTTACAAAATTATATCCAATTAACAGGGATGGAATTGTTTTTAATTAAAAACTCATTACATTTTTTAAAATGACTATGACCAAACCAATATCCCTTGTTTGCACTTAATGGTGATGGATGCCCTGACCTTAAAATTAAATGATCATTATCATTAATAAACTTTTCTTTGCTTTTTGCATAGTTTCCCCATAGCATAAAAACCAATCCTTTCTTCTCTTTTGAAATTATCTTAATAACATTGTCGGTGAATTTTTCCCAACCAATATATTTATGACTTCCGGGAAATCTTTTTCTAACTGTCAATACAGAATTTAGTAAGAGGACACCTTGATCAGCCCAATCTGATAAATCACTTTTCAATCTTAATTCCCCATAATTTGTATCCAATTCTTTGAAAATATTAACCAAAGAAGGCGGGTTTTCAATTTCATTTTCAACAGAAAAACATAGACCATTAGCTTGATTATCTCCATGATATGGATCTTGACCAATAATTATGACTTTTAATTTTTCTAAGGGACATGAATCAAAAGCTCTAAAAATATTTTTTCCTTTAGGAAAACATTTGAAGTTATTATACTCTTCTTTTGTTTTATTAATGATATCTAGAAAATAATCAGAATTAAATTCACTTTCTAACAGTTTCTTCCAGGGCTCTGAAATCCTTACGCTCAAGTTTTATTGCGTTGAAGTTTTGAGACAATCATTGATACAGTAGCATCTCCACTAACATTTATTACTGTTCTGCACATATCAAGGGGACGGTCTACTGCAAAAATTAATGCTAGTCCTGCCTCAGGAATTCCAGCCTGTGCCAAAACTATAACAAGCATAACAATTCCTGCACTTGGAACTGCAGCTGCTCCAATCGAGGCTAAAGTTGCTGTTGAAATTATACCAAGCTGATCAACAAGGGATAATTCTAACCCAAATGTTTGTGCAATAAATACTGCAGCAACTGCTTGGTATACTGCTGTTCCGTCCATATTTATGGTTGCCCCAATAGGAAGTACAAAACTAGAAACCTCCTCCTCCACTTTCAAGTGATTGGTAACCCTATCCATTGTTACAGGAAGTGTTGCAGCACTTGAACTTGTTGAAAATGCAACTAATTGTGCTGGAAGAATACCTCTTAGAAAATACAAGGGTGATTTTCCAGTTAATATTTTCACGATTAGTAGATAAAAAAGTAGTAAAATGATCAGCCCCAATATCAAGGTCAGAGAGTATAGTATTAAGCCAGTCAAAAGATCGGTATTGGGAGCTTCAGCAACAAGGGTAGCTAATAAAGCAAACACTCCGTAAGGTGCACAAAGCATTATCAGATCAATTATTTTTAAAACAACATCATTTAGTGAATCAAAAAATAATTTTAGTGGTTTTGATTTGTTTTCAGGGATCATAATCATAGAAATTCCAAATAAAATTGCAAAGAATATAACCTGTAACATATTTTTATTATTTGACGCTGCGCTCACTATATTGGAAGGAACTAAATCAATTAAGGGCTGAAGAGGACCTTGTGATTTTTGGTCACTTGCAATTTTTCTTTTTTCTTCGGCATCTGATGAATAAGCCTCTATTAGCTCTGTTCTTGTTTTTTCAGTTACACTTTCACCTGGTCTAACAATATTTACAACCGATAATCCAATACATACAGCACAAATTGTAGTTAAAAGATATGTTGTAATTGTTTTTGTACCCATTGATGAAAGTTTAGAAATGTCTTTTAGGTCAGATATTCCTTTTATCAAGGATGCAAGAATTAATGGAATGGCAATAAGTTTAAGTGAATTTATGAAAATTGTTCCAAAAGGTTTAATCCAATTTGTTACTAAAATTGTTCCTCCATTATATGTACTCATTAAGAATCCAAACAGAACACCAACAACCATCCCTATTATAATTTTTATATGAAGTGACATTAAATTTCTTTTTTATTGTTTAATAATAAATTATCAAGAATTACAAGTGCAGCCATTGACTCTACTATAGGAACAGCTCTTGGCACCACACATGGGTCATGCCTACCCTTGCCTTTCATCTCTTTCTCTTCCCCATCTTTGTTGATAGTTTTTTGTGATTTCATAATTGTTGCAACAGGTTTAAAGGCAACATTAAAGAATATATCCATACCATTACTAATTCCCCCTTGAATTCCACCAGAAAAGTTTGTTACAGTTTTTCCATCGCTATCAAATTGGTCGTTATGTTCACTTCCATACATTTTAGTTCCATTAAAACCACTTCCAAATTCAAAACCTTTAACAGCATTAATAGAAAGCATTGCTTTTCCAAGCTCAGCGTGAAGTTTATCAAAAACAGGTTCACCAAGCCCAACGGGTGTACCTGTTATTACGCATGAAACAACGCCACCGATTGTATCCCCACTCTTCCTTGTTTCAATAATTAATTTCTCCATTTTTTTTGCAACACTTTTATCAGGACATCTCACTATATTATTTTCAGCATCTTTTAAATTGTAATCCTTGTAAGATCCATCTAAAGAAACAGAACCTACTGATTTCACAAATGCTGTTATTTTGATATTTTTTAAAATTTGTTTGGCAATTGAACCAGCTACTACCCTACATGCAGTTTCCCTTGCCGAACTTCTTCCACCCCCTCTATAATCTCTGTTGCCGTACTTTTTTTCATACACAAAATCAGCGTGTGAGGGTCGGTAAATATCTTTTATATGATCATAATCTTTTGATTTTTGATCCTTATTTTTAATCATGAATCCAATTGGTGTTCCTGTTGTCTTTCCCTCAAATATCCCAGACAAAATTTCTACTTGATCCTCCTCTTTTCTTTGGGTTACAATTTTAGATTGACCAGGCTTTCGTCTATCCAAATCATGCTGAATTATACTTTTATCAATTTTTATATTTGAGGGACAACCATCTATAATTCCACCTATACATGGTCCGTGAGATTCCCCGAAAGTTGTAAGTTTAAATATTTTGCCAAAAGAATTCCCCATGAAAGTTCAAAAATAAGTTTAAATTTTAAGACATAATAATCTTTATTTCCAAAACTTATTTTTACTACTAAATCCAATTCCAGAATTAAAAGAATTGGTAGGATCTAGTTTTTTATAAAAATTAAGTAAATCTTTTTTTGCAACATATTCATGTCCAACATTATGTTCTGATGGATATTCTGCCCCTCTTCTATCATAAATCTCAAACATTTTCTCTTTAATTTTTTTTGCATCTAAACCTTTTTTAATAATGTAGTTTTGGTGAAGTACGTGACAAAATAAGTGCCCATAGTAAAATTTTAATTCAAAGCTGTCCTCAAGGTCAGGTGGTAATTTTTCAAACCAGTTCCTTTCATTTCTAGGGAAAGCAATATCCATAGACATTTGCCCTCCAATTTTATTTTCATGAATCTTCGAATATCTACCAAATGCACTTGCTGCAGTAAACCTATGTAGAATTGCTTTTTTTCCCTCTTTTTCGGTGCATTCAAAAAAATCACCCTCAGAATTCTTGAAAAATTTTTTAAAATAAACTCTAGCCTCATCGATTCCTTCATCTGACATTTCAATTATCCAATGATGATCAAATCGTTTTCTAAATTTTTCAATTCTTTTTGGAAGATGATTTGGCCAAAAAAGACTTAGAAATTGCATAATCTTATCTGAAAGATTTGAAGGAAGTACTGGAATATTTTTGGATAACAAGTCTACTTTTCTTTTTAATTCAAAAAGTGTTGGTAAGAATTTAGTTCCCAATTTTTCTAGAACAATAAAAGTATCCTTGCTATATTTTTTTGCAGCATCATAACAATCCTTGTGCATATAATCTCCTGCAACAGGGAGACATTTAAAATTTTGTAAAACATCTTTCCTGATTTTCCAAAATGTATCAGGATGGTTTGCGCCTACATAGAAAACTTGATTTCTTTTTGCTGATGGATATGTTTTAAGTCTAACTGCAAAAACAGCAACTTTTCCAGCAGATCCAGACGCACCATAGAGAAGTTTTGGATCTGAGTTAAATCGAGCCGGTTTGGCTGAATTAATATTTCTTACCAATTTTTCGTACGTTTCGTTTGATGATACTTTTTTTGATTTTAAAAAGTCCTTTTTACCAAAACATTCATTCTCTAGGTTATAAAGAATTTCCTCTGGATTTTTACCTAAATCAATGTCAAGATCATTAATGAGCAATAACTTACCGTTTTTATCAATTTTTGCATAAAGGGACATTTCAGTGTAAGCTGGCCCTCTTTTTACTAAAGAACCTCCTGGATTGTTGCAGACACCGCCAACAATTGATGCTCCGATTGATGTTGAACCAATTACTGAGTGAGGTTCCCTGCCTAAAGGCAAAAGTTTTTTTTCAAGATCATAAAGTGTACTTCCTGCTAAAGCTAATATTTCATTTCCATTATTTAATAGATGAATCTTATCAATTCTAAGCGTATTGATAATTATAACTTCTCGATCATAATTATTTCCATCTGGAGTTGATCCCCCAGTTAGGCCAGTATTCGCAGCCTGCATAATAATAATTAAGTCATTTTTAACACATAAATCAAGAACTTTCCAAAGTTCAATAAGATTTCCTGGTTTTACTACAGCTAGAGCTGTTCCTGTGCCATATCTCCAACCATTAGAAAAAGGTTTCTTTTCCCAATCATTTAATAAAAGGTTTTTTGCGCCAATTATTGATATTAATTGTTTTTTAAAATCGTTATTCAATCAATTAATTCTTCTATATAATAAAGTTATTACATTTAATTAATATTCATAAATTTGCCGTCGATGAGATACTTAATCATTATAATATTTTTTATTCTCGCCTGTACAAAACCAAATAAGTATTCATTAACTGGGAATGTTAACTTGAATGATGATGATAAAGTTTTTTTGGTTCAGATGAAAGATAATCGTCCAGTTTTAATTGATTCAACATCTGTTGTAAGCGGTGAATTTAAGTTTTCAGATTCCATCAATTTTCCAGAAATGCATTATTTATTTTTTGAAAAAATTACAGGAAATATACCCTTTGTTCTTGAACCTGGTAATATAAAAATTGATGTGTATAAAGACTCATTAAGAAGCTCAAAAATAAGCGGAACAAAATCAAATAAAGATTGGATAGATTATTTAAGTGAAACTCAACCATACACATCGGAACTAAATAATATTCAAATTGAAATTAATCAGTCTCTTAGGTTAGGTGACTCAGTTTTAATTTATGATTTGGAGGAACAATTCATTGACATGAGAAGTAAATTGGTAGACTACGAATTTTTGTTTATGAATAATAGAAAAGAATCTTACATTTCAGCATTAATTCTTCAAAGAATGATATTTGAAAGATCAATAGACTACGATAAAGCAGACAGTATACTAAACACCTTTGATAAAACTTTAGAAAATACCAATCCTTATGTTTCCGTTAGAAATATTATTGACAATTATAAACTGAGCAACATAGAATCCCCAAACATTGGCTCATTTGCCCCTAAATTTTCAGGTCCTGGAATTGATGGTGAAATAATATCCCTTAATCAAATCAAATCCAAATATATTCTAATTGACTTTTGGGCTTCTTGGTGTGAACCTTGTCGTGTTGAAAATCCTGGTTTGACTAATTTAATGAAATCATACAGTAATGATGATTTTGTAATATTAGGTGTGTCTCTAGATGTAAGCAGAGACGCTTGGATGAAAGCAATTGAGGTTGATGGTATTGACTCTTGGATTCACATATCTAATCTTGAATATTTTAATGGTCCAATAGTTAAATTATACAATATTAGAGGAGATGTTGGAATTCCAAGCAATTTTCTTATAAATCAAGAAAGAAAAATTATTGCAAAAGATATTAAAACTGATGAGCTTGGATTCATTCTTAACTCACAATTGAATAATTTAAATTAAAGATTTGAAATTCATAAAATATGTTTTTTTTAAATCTTTATTTAAGTTAATAGGTTTACTCCCCTTTCCACTTATTTATTTGATTTCAAATTTTGTTGCTTTCATTCTCAAAAATATTATTCGCTACAGAAAACATATCGTATATCAAAACATAAAAAAAACCAATCTAAACCTTTCCAAAAAACAAATTTCTTCTCTCATTAATGAGTTCTATATACACTTCTCTGATGTGTTTCTAGAAATGATCAAATTAGACCAAATGAGCAAAAAGCAGATTGCCAAAAAATTTGTTCTCAAAAATAAAGAGCTGATTGATGGTTATTTTAAGGAAAACAAGAGTGTAATACTAATGGCATCACATTACGGAGGTTTTGAATGGTGTACAACCCTAGATTATTTTTTTAAACACAAAGTTGTTGCAATATACACTCCCCTCAAGGACAAAGTTTTCAATAACATTGTTTATAAATCAAGATCCAAACATGGAATTAGATTAGTTCCAAGGACAAATTCAGTTAATGAAATAATAAAACTTGAAGAGACTAACAAGAATTTTATTTATGGACTTGCAGCTGATCAATCTCCTCAAATCAGAACCATCAATTATTGGACTAATTTTTTAGGAGTTGAAACTCTATTTTTTACTGGTTCGGAAAGATTGGCTAAAGAATTAAATATTCCTGTAGTTTTTGGTGAAATGAAGAAGATCAAAAGAGGTAAATATCAAATGGAGTTTAAATTAATTGCAGATAAACCCTTAAAACTAAAAGACAAGGAAATAACTGAAATTTATAAAAAAATGGTTGAGAATCAAATTAAATCAAATCCCTCGTATTATTTTTGGACGCACAGGAGATTTAAACATGAAAAATCAAGTTTAACTTAATGCTTTTTTAACCGAATTAAGCATTGATTTTGAGGTCTCAACTTGTTTAGACTCTATGTATATTCGAATAATTGGTTCAGTATTAGATTTCCTAACGTGAATCCAAGAAGAATTATTCTCAATTTTTAAACCATCAGTTTCATTAAATGAATAATTTTGAAACGCTGATTTTAATTTAATTTTAATCACATTAAAATTTAGGTTAGCATCAATATTAATTTTTTCTTTGAGCATGTGATATTTTGGAAGTTCTTCAAACACTTTAGAGATCGATTTGTTTTTTAATGCTAGCGAAGTTAGTAAAAGACCCACTCCAACAAGTGCATCTCTTCCATAGTGACTTTCAGGATAAATAATCCCACCATTACCCTCTCCACCAATTATCGCATTGACAGCTTTCATTTTTTCTACAACATTAATTTCACCAACTTTTGACGAAAAACATTCAACATTATATTTTGTACATACATCTCTTAAACCCATTGATGAAGATAAATTTGATACTGCTGGCCCACTCTCTTTTGATAAAATATAATCAGCACAAGAAATTAATGTGTTTTCTTCTCCAAGTGTTTCACCTTTCTCTGAAACAAACACCAATCTATCAACATCAGGATCCACTGCAATACCAAGATCAGCTTTATGTGCTAGAACTTCTTTTTTTAATTCACTCAGATTTTTATCTAAAGGTTCGGGGTCATGAGCAAAATTACCATCAGGAACACAATTTATTTTTATTACTTCAGCATTCAAGATTTCAAGCAACATTGGAATAATAATTCCACCGCTGGAATTTATACCATCAACGACAATTTTAAATTTTTTATCTCTGATTATTTGTGGATTAACATGTTTTAAATTTAGAATTTCATCAATGTGAAGTCTAAATGAGTCTTTAAGATCATTTATTTTACCTAAATCAATATTATTGATTTGAGGAGTTAAATTATTACTTTCAATATCAAGAATTTCTTTTACATCATGTTCGCTTAAAAACTCACCTTTATCATTAAAAAACTTTAATGCATTCCAGTTTTTTGGATTATGACTCGCTGTGAGCATTATTCCACCCGATAATTTTTTTTTAATTATGACCAACTGAGCAGTTGGCGTGGTCGTCAGATCAATATTGACGACATGAATTCCACATATAGAAAGAGTTTTATTGACAATCTTAATAAATTTTTGACCCGACTCCCTTCCATCCCTTCCAACAGCTATGGTTATTTTTTTATTTCTATTTTTTTTTCTTTGGAAAAGTGAAAATGCGTGAACAAATCTAGACAGATTGTTAGGATTCAGACTGTTTTCATCATCTCCAAGTGTTCCTCTAATTCCAGAAATTGATTTGATGAGTACCATCGACATCAAATATACTAATTCAATACTTCATTTTTGGCAATTTTTTAAACAAGAAAAGCCTTTTTTATCATTATATTGAAAGATTATTTTTATGCAGGAATATATTTCGATAACAGGATGCAGAGTTCATAATTTAAAGAATATTGATTTAAATATTCCAAGAAACAAATTGGTTGTGATTACCGGTGTTTCGGGAAGTGGTAAGTCTTCACTTGCTTTTGATACAATATATTCTGAAGCACAGAGAAGATATATTGAAACTTTTTCAGCTTATGCTAGACAGTACATTGGTGGTTTGAAGAAACCAGATGTTGATAAAATTGATGGCCTCTCCCCTGTCATAGCGATTGAACAAAAAACCACAACCAAAAACCCAAGATCAACAGTAGGTACGACAACTGAAATTTATGATTTTTTAAGACTATTATACTCAAGGGTTTCGGACGCTTATAGTCCTAAAACAGGAAAAAAAATGGTAAACTTTTCCAATGATCAAATTCTGCACTTAATTACATCTATGTATCAAAATAAAAAAATTTCTATTTATTCTCCGATTATAAAATCTAGAAAAGGTCACTACAGAGAATTATTTTTTAATCTGAGAAAACAAGGTTTTACAAAGGTCCGTGTTGACAATGAAATACAAGATATTAAAGAAGGTATGGAATTAGATCGTTACAAAGTCCATGATATTGATTTACTGATTGATAAACTTACAGTTAATGATGAAAAAACTTCTTTGAAAAGACTTGAAGAGTCTGTTGAAATAGCTTTATCTCAGGGTAACGACTCTATTCTTATTATCGATGATTGTAATAAACTAAACTACTACAGTAAAAATTTAGTTTGTCCAGAAACTGGAATATCTTTTGACAAACCTGAACCAAATTCTTTTTCTTTTAATTCCCCAAAAGGAATGTGTAAAGATTGCTCTGGACTTGGTGTCAAAAACATAGTTGATATGAACTTACTTATCCCTGATGATAATAAATCTATATACAATGGTGGAATTACAGCATTGGGTTCATTTCAAAATACTTGGATTTTTAAACAGTTAGAAAATATTGCCAACAAATATGATTTTGACCTAAAAGACCCTATTAATAAAATTCCTGACGAAGCCATGGAAATTATTCTAAATGGTGGTAAGGAGAAATTTAATGTTGTTTCAAAATCACTAGGTCTAACACGAACTTATGAAATTGATTTTGAGGGCATAATTAACTTTATTTTAAATCAATACTCAAATGCCTTTAGTAAAAAAATAAAAACATGGTCAAAAAAATTCATGAGGACAATTGAATGTGAAAAATGCTGTGCCTCTCGTTTAAATGAAAATGTAAAACATTTTAAAATTGATCATAAAGATATCACTGAAATTAGTAAGATGGATTTTGATGAGTTATACGATTGGATCAAATTATTGAATACAAAAATTTCTGAAAAAAAACTTAAAATATGTCAAGAAATTATTACTGAAATAAAAAAAAGAGTCGAGTTCATAAGAGATGTTGGTCTTAATTATCTTTCAATAGGAAGAGAAACAAGATCTCTTTCCGGGGGAGAGTCTCAGCGAATACGTCTTGCCACTCAAATTGGTTCACGTTTGCAAGATGTTCTGTATATTCTTGATGAACCATCCATTGGTTTACATCAAATAGATAATCTAAAACTAATTAAATCATTAAAAAAACTTAGAGATCTAGGAAATACTGTAATTGTTGTTGAACACGATAGGGAAATAATGCTACAATCTGATCATTTAATTGATTTGGGTCCAGGAGCAGGTGAAAAGGGAGGTGAAATAGTTTTTAATGGTAAAACAAACAATATTAAAAAAATTAGTTCAATTACCTCAGATTACCTTTTTAATAAACAAGAAATATCAAGATCTAGTTTTTTTAAAACTAAGAGTGATGGAAAGTTGATTTTGTCAGGGTGTACAGGAAATAACCTAAAAAATGTGGAGTTATCCATTCCCTTAGGAAAAATCATTGGTATATGTGGATTGTCTGGAAGTGGTAAATCATCTTTAATTAACAAAACATTGTATCCTATATTAAGCAGGGCTTTTTATAGCTCAACAATTGAAAACCTACCCTATTCAAATATTAGTGGAATAAATAATATTGATAAAGTAATCCAAATAAATCAATCTCCAATTGGAAGAACCCCAAGGAGTAATCCTGCTACTTATACCGGTCTGTACGGATTGATCAGAGAAATGTTTGCTAAGCTACCTGAGTCACAAATAAGAGGATATAAAGCTGGCAGATTTAGTTTCAACGTTAAGGGAGGACGATGTGAGGAATGTCAGGGTGCAGGAATGAAGAAAATTGAAATGAATTTTTTACCAGATATCTATGTTGATTGTGAGGTATGTAATGGGAAAAGATTTAATAAAGAAACACTGACTGTTAAGCTAAATAATAATTCAATCTCTGACATATTAAATATGACAATTTCAGATGCTGCAGTTGTTTTTAAAAATTATCCAAAAATTCTATCAAAACTAAAAGTTCTAATTGATGTTGGACTTGGATATATTAGATTAGGTCAACAATCCACTACTCTCTCCGGTGGTGAGGCTCAGAGAATAAAGTTAGCAACTGAATTATCTAAAAGAGATACTGGAAAGACTCTATACATATTTGATGAGCCTACAACTGGACTGCATTTCGCAGATATTGATCAATTAATGAAGATTATAATAAAACTTTCAGAAAAAGGCAATACAATTATTATAATTGAACACAACACTGATGTATTGAAAATTGTAGATCATTTTGTTGAGTTGGGTCCTGGTGGAGGAAAAAATGGTGGTAAGGTAATATTTCAAGGAGATTTGAAAGAAATGTTGAAAAATGCTGATTCACCAACATCAAACATATTTAAAAAGGAGTTAAATTTAAGTTAATGAATAAACAAAACTGGATAGAAAAATCTCATGATTCATGGTCTGTTTTTAAAATTATGGGAGAACTTGTGGAAGGATATGAAAAATTATCTGAATTAGGACCTTGCGTGTCAATATTTGGATCGGCTAGAACCCAAGAAGACGATCCTTTTTATAAACAAACAGTAAAGATCGCAAAGAAAATTGTTGGTATGGGTCTCGGTGTTATCACGGGTGGTGGTCCAGGGATTATGGAAGCTGCAAACAAAGGTGCTCAACAAGCAGGTGGAATTTCTGTCGGATTAAACATTGATTTACCTTTTGAGCAAACACATAATGAGTTTATAGACTCAGATAAACTTATTGATTTTGATTACTTTTTTGTTAGAAAGGTTATGTTCGTTAGATACGCGCAAGCTTTTATAGTTATGCCAGGTGGTTTTGGCACTTTAGATGAATTATTTGAAGCATTGACATTAATTCAAACTAAAAAAATTCAAAAATTCCCAGTTATTCTAGTTGGAAGTGAATTTTGGAATGGATGTATAGATTGGTTAAAAAACAAGGTTTGTAATGATTTTAAAAATGTTTCATCAAATGAAATGTTTTTGTTTGAGTTAGTGGATTCTGAGGACGAAATTATAGATATATTGAATGAATTTTATAATCAAAAAAGTTTTTCCCCAAATTTTTAACACTTGCGTTTTTTATCAATAGTAATTTTATTAATGTGTTTAAACAAGGTTTTTACACAAAATTACTACGAAATTAAATCCTCTCTACATCCTGATTCAAATTACATGGATGTAGAGCAAAAAATTATTTTTCATAATAATTCTGAAAACAATTTAAATCACTTGATTCTTTATGATTGGAATAATGCTTACTCTTCCAATGATACTCCCCTATCCAAGAAACTCTACGAAGAATACAATTTAGCATTGATTAAGTCAGACAAAAAAGAGAGAGGATTTACTATAATTAATAAAATAAGTACCAGTTTTTCAAACCTTAGTTGGGAAAGGAGCGCTGAAAATCCTGATTTAATAAAAATATTTTTAAAAAATGAATTAGAAAAAAATCAAAAAATTGAAGTATATATTAATTACAGATTAGTTTTTCCAAATTCAAAAATGCATGATTATGGTTATTCAAATAATAAAGCTTACACCATTAAAAATTTTTTACTTAGAGTAACACCATTTGTAAATGGATCTTTTGAAAGAGATTCTAATCTTAATTTTGATGATCAATTTAATACATCCGATGATATATCCATGGATGTTACAATTCCATTAAAATATATTTTCCACAGCAACTGTATTGATTCTCAAAATATCGTTGGTGATAGAAAAATTATAAACTTTAATTGTAGTAAACTTAAGGACCTTTCTTTCTTTATTTATAAGAACAATGAGTTTGAAATGATTAAAAATGCTTATTTTAATATTGTTACTAACGAAGAAAAAATTGTATCAATTAAAAATGAAAGTTTTAAAAGAATAAATACATTTCTTTCTGAAAATTTTGATAATTATTCCAATTCAAAAATCTTATTAACAAAAAGGTATTTCAAAGAACATTCACTATATCCTTATTCGGATATTCCCACCTATTTAAAGGTTTTTAATCAAAATACCATAAATGAAATCAATTTATTTAAAGTAATTCTAAGAGATTTTTTAAGGACTTCTATAAATTTTAATGATAGGAAATACTACTGGATTATATCTGGCATGGAATTTTATTATCTGGAAAAGTATATTCAAAAATATCATTCAGATAGTGAATTAATAGGCAGTTTATCAAATATCTTTCTAATCAAAAACCATCAAATTTCAAATAAGAAAATGAGTGAAATATTTAATATTTCACAACTCTATATAAAAAGATTAAGACTTGATCAAAAGATATCAGAACCATCAAATAATCTTACCCGAATCAACTACAGATTAATTAATCCCGCTAAATCATTGAATGCATTTAAGTTGTTAGAATTATATGATGAGGATTTAATTCATAAAACTTTTAAGATTTTATTAAATGATAAATTATCATTCATCAACAATGATCAATTAAAAGATGTATTTAAAAGGAACACAAATGAAAATTTAGATTGGTTTTTTGATCATTATATAAATTTTTCAGAGTTATTGGATTATAAAATTGAAATCAATAATAATAAAATATCAATTCTAGATAAATCAAAAGAAAAAATACAAATTCCAATCCCCATAAAAAAAGTATTTAAAAACGACTCCATTTTTAACTTTCTTCACTTGAATCAAAAAGATGATATCGATTTGACCTATGAAAATGATCTAAAAAAAATAATTATAGATCCTGATAATTTACTTGTAGATATCAATTCCAAAAACAACTACATAAATTTTGTTCATAAAAGAAAAAAAACCAAGCTACGTTTTTATACAGACATTGAATCAACAACAGAAAATCAAATATATTATAGACCACAACTTGGCTATAATTTTTATGATGGTTTATTGCCAGGATTGACTTTTACCAACAGGTCTCCAATCTCAAAACCTTTCACCTTCATGCTCTCACCCTATTTCGGTTTAAAAAAAAATAAACTAGCAGGTGCAATAAGCTTTAGTTACAGAGATTTTATTAAAAAAAATATCAGTTTAAATTATTTTTTATCAGCATCCAGTTTTCATTATGATGAAAATTTTAGGTACAAAAAATTTACACCGTCTGTTTTATTCCTAAAAAGAGATTCTGATATAAAGTCAAATAAATTTACAAGTCTGCGTTTTAGGTATTATTTCATTGATAGACCAGATATAAGCCAAAATGAGAGAATCAACAATGTTTATAGCTTAAGTTTCACAAAGGCGAACCCTGGGGCAAAAAAAACTAAATCTTTTAATTATAATATTCAATTCAGTGGAGATTTTATAAAAAACTCAATAACATTATATTACAGAAATTATTTCTCAGATTACAAACAATTCAGTATTAGAATTTTTGGGGGTAAATTTTTAAAAAATAATACAAGTAATGATCAAATCAATTTTAATATTCATAAATCCTCTGATTTCCTTTTGAATAATTCTCTTTTAGCTAGATCTGAATCAAGTGGCTTTTTATCACAACAATATGTTCGTCAAGATGGTGCATTTAAATCAAGAATTAACCCTGATTATGCCAACGACTTTTTACTTGTCCTAAATACTGGCATCACAATTTGGAAATGGGTTGAGTTCTATGGTGATATTGGTTTGTTTAAAAATAAAAACGTTAGTCTACAAAATGGCTATGACATGGGGCTTCGTTTAAATTTTATTGAAGATTATTTGGAACTTTACTTGCCCATTCAATCTTCAAGGGGATTTCACCCCAATACCCCGAATTATTTAAAAGATATCAGGTTTGTTTTAACTTTGGATTATCAAAATTTAGCAAGATTATTTACTCGTCGATGGTTTTAAAAATTCACTATTTTTGATTTTCTGTTTTTATGAAAGATAAATCACTTACTAAATCAATTACTTTCAATGATTTTAAAAAGGAAATTTTAAATGACTACAAGACTATTGTAATAAGTCGTGAAACAAGTTTACTTGGAAGAAAAGAAGTTCTGAGTGGAAAAGCAAAATTCGGGATATTTGGTGATGGCAAAGAACTACCACAAATTGCAATGGCTAAAGCTTTTCGAAGAGGTGATCATAGATCTGGGTATTACAGGGATCAAACTTTTATGTTGGCTTTGAATGAAATTTCTGTTCAACAAATTTTTTCTGCCTTATACGCAAACACTGATTTAAAAAAAGAACCCATGTCAGGTGGAAGACAAATGGGCTCTCATTTTATGTCCAACTATATTGATGAGAAAGGAGATTTTATTGACTCAACCCAAAAATATAATTCTTCAGCTGACATATCACCAACATCAGGACAAATGCCAAGATTACTAGGTTTAGCAATGGCATCCAAATTATACCGTGAAGGTAGTTTCAACTCCAAAAATTTTTCGAATAATGGCAACGAAGTTGCATGGGGAACCATTGGAAACGCCAGTACAAGTGAGGGGCCTTTTTTTGAAGTTTTTAACGCAGCTGGTGTTCATCAAGTTCCGATGATCATTAGTGTTTGGGATGATGAATATGGTATTTCTGTAAATAATTCTTATCAAACAACAAAATCAAGCATTTCAAAAGCTTTACATGGTTTTAAAAGGGACAAATCGAATAAAGGTTTTGAAATTTATACTGTTGACGGATGGGATTATCAATCTCTGATCCAAATCTACGAGCATAGCAGTAACTTTTGCAGAGAAAATCATATTCCAATTCTAATTCATGTAAAGAATTTGACTCAACCAATTGGACACTCCACATCTGGTTCTCATGAACGTTATAAAAACAAGTCTAGGCTGGAATGGGAAATGAAATACGATTGTAATAGAAAGATGAGAGAATGGATACTAGATAACAATCTTTCAGATTTAAGTAAAATAGAACAGATTGAAAAAGACTGTATTGAGTTTGTTAAATCTGAGAAAAAAGCAGCATGGGATGATTTTCAAAAAGATATAATTGTTGAAAGAGATTCTTTTATTAAACTCATTAAGTCACTGGTTCATCAATATAAATCAAAGGATTTAGCAGAAATTGCCAATTCCCTTCTGAGATTAAAAGATTTAGGCAGAAAAGATGTTATGAGTGCTGCTCGAAGATCATTAAGATTAGAAAATAGCTCTGATTTTTTTGAAAAAATTAACAATTGGGTTTCTGACTATAAAAAAAACACTCAGCCTTTCTACAGTTCACATCTTTACAATGAGTCGAAAAATAATTACAAAAGTGTTGTTCCAGTTCCACCTGAATATAATGATGATTCCAAAATGGTAGATGGGAGATTGATACTAAGGGATAATTTTGATTACCTAATGTCAAAAGAACCTAATTTAATTTTTTTCGGAGAAGATACAGGAAAAATTGGTGATGTTAATCAAGGACTAGAGGGGCTTCAAAAAAAATGGACCAAGAACAGAGTAGATGATAGAGGAATTAGAGAGGCATCCATAGTTGGCGAAGGTATTGGTTTGGCAATGAGAGGTTTTCGCCCAATAGCAGAAATACAATACCTCGACTATCTCATTTTTGCACTACAAATAATATCCGATGATTTGGCTACAATGACTTACAGGACAGTAGGTAGACAAATTTCACCACTAATTATAAGAACAAGAGGTCATAGATTAGAAGGTATATGGCACTCTGGGTCACCAATGGGAATGCTACTAAACTCAATAAAAGGTGTTCGAATTTTGGTTCCAAGAAATATGACTCAAGCTGCCGGTATGTATAATACATTACTCGATTGTAATGAACCTAGTTTGATTATTGAGCCACTTAATTCTTATAGATTAAAGGAAAAGATGCCAAGTAATTTGGGAGAATTTAAAGTTCCGCTGGGTATTGTTGAGTATATCCAAAATGGTGAAGACATCACTGTAGTTTCATATGGGTCTACGCTCAGGATTGTTGAAAAAGCTTGTATCGAGTTAAAATCACACGGCATTTCAGTTGATTTAATTGATGTGCAAACACTAATTCCATTTGACACGAACAATGAAATTATATCAAGCCTTAAAAAAACAAATAAACTTATTATTGTTGATGAAGATTACAATGGAGGAGCTAGTGCATTTATTCTTAAGAAAATTATAGAAGATCAGAATGGGTATGAATTCTTAGATTCAAAACCAAAAACAATTACTTCAAAGGATCATCGCCCCCCTTATGGAAGTGATGGTGATTATTTCTCTAAACCCTCATTAGATGACATTTTTGAAGGGATTTATAATGTTATGAATGAATATGATCCAAATAGATATCCATTAAATTTCAGGTCTTGATCTCAGAAATAAATTGTAAAAGCTCAGAGTCAAAATATTTATCTTTCATTAATCCTTTTGATTTTCCGTCATAATTCTTTATTGTCCCGAGAATGTTGACAATTTCTTTTAGAGAATAATTTACAGAAACCTTTCTATAATCATTTAAAATAAATTCCTGATATATGCCTGTTAGTTTTGAAATTTCACCAGAGCTAAGTTTTAAATTTGATTTGACTTGAAAGAGATTTAGAAAATAATTGTGTAGAGATGCAAAAATTAACTGTGGCGGGTATTTTTTACTGTTTTCGGAAAAATATTTCGAAATTCTAAAAGCTTTATCATAGTTTTTATTGCCTAATTCTTTTTGTAGTTCGAATATATTATAGTCATTATTGATTCCATAAAATTTATAAACAAGTTCTTTAGTTGAAATATCCTTTTTGCTCATCATAGAGATTTTTTTTATTTCATTTGATATTTTACTTAGATTATTTCCTGTCCTTTCTTTAATAATTTCAACAATTTCATAGTTTAAATTAAGTTCATTTGTATTTCCGATATGTATTATCCAATCAGAAAGTTGGTTCTCATATATTTTTTGAACTTCAATTAATCCCCCAAAATCAATAATTTGTTTCAATATTTTCTTTCTCTTATCTATTTTTTTACCATTTAGACATAGCAAAATTGAACAATGATTTGAGGAGTTTTCAATATGTTTTTTAAACAAATCCAATTTACTTATTATTTTATCACCACCCTTAACAATTATAATTTGTAAATCGCCTGCAAGCGGATAATTGTTAGCGATTGATGCAATATCCTCAACCTTAGAGTCATGCTCATAAAAAATAAATTGATTAAAGGACTTTAGTTCATCCGGGATAATTGATTTAAATTTTTCTATAAATTCTTCAATTATATACGACTGTTCACTGTTGATTATATAAACTGGTTTAAGATTATTCTTATCTATATTTTTTAAGACTTGAAGAAAATCCTTTGTACTTTTAATCATTGATGGAGCTTAACAAATTCAAATTTAATATAGTCACAAAAAAAGATAAAAAATATATTTTTGATATAATAAGAAAAAAATATATTCTATTAACAGAGGAGGAAAAAGTTAGACAAATAACCATCAATTATTTAATTAGTGAACTTGAAATTCCAATATCTCATATCTCATCTGAAAAAGGATTTTTAATTGATACGGGACTGAAAAAAAGATTTGATGTAATTGTGCATGATAGACATGGAAAAATTGCTATACTTATTGAATGTAAATCATCTAAAATCAAAATAAATTCAAAAGTGATTGATCAAATTTTAATATATAATCAAAAATTAAAATCAAAATATTTGATGGTAACTAATGGATGCCACACAATAGCATTGGATTGTCATAACAAGGACATCAAACAGATAAAAAGTTTACCTAAATATTCAGACTTATGACAAGGGCATTGGCAATTTTAAATTATAACGGTTTAAATCTTCTAAAGCTTTTTTTAAAAGAAAATATTAAGAACACCCCAAATACAAAAACGTATATCATTGATAATAATTCAAATGATGGTTCGATAGAATTTGTTAAAACAAAATTTCCAGATGTTAAAATAATTCGATTGGAAAAGAATTTAGGATATGCTGGGGGATATAACGAAGCAGTAAACCACATTAATGAGGATTTAATATTTTTTCTAAATAATGATGCTGTTTTTTTGGATCAAAAATCATTTCTTGATATCATCAGAGTCTTCGAAAAAAACAATGAAGTTAGTGTTGCTCAGCCCAGTATTATCGATTATAATAATAAAGAGAAATACGAGTATGCGGGGGCATCTGGTGGATTTATTGATTTTTTTGGCTATCCATTTTGTCGTGGAAGGGTTGTAAACAATTTAGAAAATTGTAATAAATACAATACAACAAGAGAAGTATTCTGGGCATCTGGATGTTGTTTTGTAGTAAGAAAAAAAATATTTACAAAACTTAATGGTTTTGATGATGAATTCTTTGCTCACATGGAAGAAATTGATTTTTGTTGGAGATTAAAAAATGAGTATGTCAATAATAAAATAATTAGTATTGGAAAAGCAAAAGTATACCATATTGGAGCAGGTACCTTGAACTACAATTCACCAAAGAAATATTATCTAAATTTTAGAAATTCACTGTTGATGTTAATAAAAAATGTTCCTTCAAAATTCTTGTTTATTGTTCTATTTCTTAGGTTAATATCTGATTCATTTATTGTTATGTTATCATTTCTAAAGTTAAAGCCAAAGCTCTCCTACTCTATTTTACGTGCTTATGCTTATTTTATCTTGAATTTTTTTTCAATTATAAAAATGAGAACAAAGAATGATAAAGTTGATAATTACTATTATTGCTTTTCATTGTTAATAAATTATTATTTGATGCAAAGAAAAAGCTTTTCATCATTTTAATAATTTGAATCCTAGAAGTTTAATCATGGAATAATTTTTGTTAATTTTAATAAAAAAAGAAGCTATGTATTATAAATATTTTACCCTAATAATTTTTATTCTATTATCCTCTTGTGTTTCTCAGAAGAAATACGCTGAGTTAGAATCTAAAAACCAAAACAATTTAAATTTGTTAAACGCTGCAACTGTTAAATTAAACACCTGCTTAGATGAAAAGGCTACAGCAGAGGCAAATGAAAAAGCACTACAGGAACAGGTTGCTTTTTTGAAAGCAAATAATCAGGATTTAATAAACAACATGGGTAATTTAACAACCCTATCCCAAAAGGGAGCTGAAAACTTAGAAAAATCGTTAGAAAGTTTAAAGGAAAAAGATTTAGTAATAAGAACCATGCAAGATGCAGTTACAAGACGAGACTCTGTAACATTAGCATTAGTAACAAGCCTAAAAGGAGCCTTCATTGATATAAATGATAGTGATATTGAGGTTAATGTTGAAAAAGGTGTTGTCTTCATTTCAATCTCTGATAAACTTCTCTTCAATAGTGGTAGCACCTATGTTTCAGACAGAGCTAGGGGAGTTTTAGAAAAAGTTGCTCAAGTTGTTCTCGACAAGCCTGAAATTGAATTTATGGTTGAAGGTCATACTGATGATGTACCAATTCAAAATGAGGTTTTATTAGATAATTGGGATTTAAGTGTAAAAAGAGCAACGTCAATAGTTAGGATATTACAAAATGACTTTGGTGTTCCACCGGAAAGAATGACAGCCGCCGGAAGAAGCTTTTATGTACCAATTGCAGATAACGATACAAGTGAGGGGCGTGCGAAAAACAGAAGAACAAGGATTGTAGTACTTCCAAAGTTAGATCAGTTTTATGATTTGATTGAGCAAGGAATGAAAGCAGCCTCAAATTAATAAGTTGCTCATATATTATAAAAAAGGGGATCAGGTCCCCTTTTTTATTTTAAGTTTTGCAAATTTTAGCAATATTGTTTTTCTTCCTCCAATTTTAAAATTTATTGTCGCTTTTTTGTTTTGAATATCTCCTTCAATTTTTTCGACTAATCCTAACCCAAATCTTTGATGTTCTACAATATCATTAACAACAATATTAACGATTGGTAAATTATTATTATCAACTTTGTTTACATTAACAAAACCCCTTTTTCTAAGTTTTCTAATTCTTGAAATATTATTATCAATTGTTGGTTTAAATTCCTCTTTAAAATTATTTTTTTCAATGTATGCTAAATCGACTTCTTCTATAAATCTACTAGGCTCGCATTCAATTATGTTTCCCCATTTAAATCTGAAATCACAATGACTCAGAATAAGTTTATCTTTAGCTCTAGTCATTGCTACGTAAAATAATCTTCTCTCTTCCTCTAAATCTTCGGAACTATTTAAACTTAATATTGATGGAAATAAATTTTCCTCAATTCCAACAACATAAACGACATTAAATTCTAGTCCTTTAGCCATATGAATTGTCATCAATGAAACTCTATCTGAACTGAAACTTTTGTCAGTCTCAGAATAAAGTGAAATATCTTGTAGGTATCTAGTAATTGAAGTATCCCCATCAGCCAATTCTTTTTGTTCTAATATAAAATCATTTATTCCACTTCTAAGTTCCTCGATATTCTCGATTCTATTTATGGATTCAACTGAACCTTCGTTTCTATAAAAATCAATAATTCCACTTCCATTTATAACATTCGTTAAAACGTAATCAGCATTTTTTGTTTTTGATTCAATTTTCAAACTTTCTATTAAATTTCTAAAGTCAGTGATTCTTCCCATCACTCCTTTGTTAAAAAGCTTTGGATATTTATCAATTATATTTATTGCATCATACATACTTATATTTTCTCTCTCAGAAATAATCAATAATTTTTCCAATGTTTTTAGCCCAATTCCCCTAGGTGGAAAATTTACAATTCTTCTAAAACTTTCCTCATCGTTACTGTTAACAACCAATCTCAAGTAAGCAGTCACGTCTTTGATTTCTTTTCTTTGATAAAATGATAATCCACCAAAAACCTGATAATCAATATTTATTTTTCTTAAAGCATCTTCGATTGATCTAGATTGTGCATTTGTGCGATATAAAACTGCAAATGAACCATTATTTAACTGGTGATTATTTTTTTCCTCAAAGATATTTGAAGCCACAAAACGACCCTCATCGTTGTCATTTTGAGATCTGTTTAAAATTATTTTGGATCCTGAATCATTAAGTGTCCATATGTTTTTATCAATTTTATACTTATTTTTTTTAATCAAAGAATTTGCACCTTCAACAATATTTTTTGATGATCTATAATTTTGCTCAAGCTTATAGGTAGTACATTCAGGATAGTTTTTTTTGAAGTTTAGGATGTTATCAATATTTGCACCTCTGAAGCTATATATACTTTGGGAATCATCTCCAACAACACATAGGTTTTGATATCGGTCAGCTAATGATTTTATTATCAAATACTGCGAATAATTTGTGTCTTGATATTCATCCACCAGTATATACTTAAATATTTTTTGGTATTTAATTAATGTTTCTGGACTTGAATTTAGAAGCTGATTAGTCTTTAATAATAAATCATCAAAGTCCATAACTGCTGATTTAAAACACCTGTCTACATAGTTTCTATAAATCTCACCAAATTGAATCCTATTGGCTAATTTATCGGCTTCTATAAGTTCAGGTTGATTAAAATAATTTTTTGGTGTAATAAAACTATTTTTAAGAGAGGAAACTCTGTTCTTAATACCTTTTGCTTTATAAAAATCTTTATTAAGATTCATTTCTTTTATGATATTTGAAATAAGCTTTTCTGAATCATAAGAATCATAAATAGTAAAATTTGGTGGAAATCCAATTAATTCCGACTCTGATCTTAAAATTCTTGCAAAAACCGAGTGGAATGTCCCCATCCAGATTGATTTTGCTTGGTTGTCATTGGTTAATTTAGAAATTCTTTGCTTCATCTCTTTTGCGGCCTTATTTGTAAATGTCAATGCGAGAATATTAAATGGACTTACCCCTTTTTTTAATAAATGAATAATTTTATAAGTTAAAACTCTTGTTTTTCCTGATCCTGCACCTGCAATAACCATTAATGGACCTTCAGTATGTAATACGGGCTTTCTTTGTTCCTCGTTGAGGTTTTCTAAATAATTATTCAAAATATATAATCATGAAATATACTTTTAAAGTTAATAAATTAAATTTGAGGAGTGAAAGAAATTGACCTACATACTCCTCTGCAATTTATCAAAGGAATTGGAAAGAATCGATCAAAAATATTGAATGAAGAATTTGGATTAAAAAAATGTTATGACATTCTAAATTTTTTTCCATTTAGATATGTTGATAAAACTAAATTTTATAAAATCCAAGATTTAGTTGATAACAATTCTTATGTACAAATAGTTGGTTATTTTAAAAGTATTAAATACGTTGAAAGCAATAAAAAGTTTCGACTAGAGGGTTTGTTTTTTGATGGAGATAGAGTTATAAAGGTTTTATGGTTTAAAGGACTCAAATGGATAGAAAAATCAATCAATCACAATCAAAAAGTTGTGTTATTTGGAAAAGTTAGTTGGTTCAAAAACACACCTTCGATGATTCATCCAGAAATTGAACAATTAAAAGGACTTAATAATAAAAACAGAGTAAGAATAAAACCAATATATAGAAGCTCTGAAAGAACTGCGAACTCAGGAATATCCAATAACTTCTTCATTAAAATTATCGGGGAAATATTGAATGAACTAAAAGATAAAATTAAGGATAGTCTAAATGAAGATATTAATAAAAGAAATAAACTTGTATCTAAATACTCTGCTTATTTTAATATACATTTTCCAACTGATTTTAATCTTCAAGAAAAAGCAATTTTCAGATTAAAATTTGAAGAAATTTTCTTTAATCAATTAATTTTTCAATTAAAAAAAAATAAAATTAAATCAAAAAAAAGTTTTTTCTTTCCCAAGGTTGATTTAACATTTAACACATTTTATAAAAATAATTTAAATTTTGAACTTACAAATGCCCAAAAAAGTGTTTTAAAAGAAATAAGAAATGATTTCAGAAGTGGCAATCAAATGACAAGGCTATTACAAGGTGATGTAGGTTCCGGTAAAACAATTGTTTCACTTATGGCAATGTTGATTGCTATCGATAATTCTTATCAGTGTTGTTTAGTTGCACCAACAGAAATTTTAGCACTACAACATTTTGACAGTTTTAGTAAACATCTAAACGGTCTTAATTTAAACATTGAATTATTAACTGGTTCAACGAAAAAATCAAAGAGAAAGAGGCTGTTTCAAGATTTAGAGAATGGAGAAATAAATATTTTAATTGGAACACATGCAATTTTTGAAGAAAATGTAATTTTTAAAAATTTAGGCTTTGCAGTGATTGATGAACAACATAGATTTGGAGTAAAACAACGAGCAGAAATCTGGAAAAAAAATAATCCTTCACCACATATTTTAATCATGACTGCTACCCCTATTCCTAGAACGCTAACAATGAGTATATATGGAGATTTAGACGTGTCTATAATTGATGAGCTTCCACCTGGAAGAAAGATAATTAAGACAATTAATATGAATGACTCGAAAAGACTCAGACTTTTTAAGTTTATGACGGATCAAATTAAAATTGGCAGACAAATTTATGTGGTTTATCCATTAATTGAGGAATCTAAAAAAATGGATTTAAAAAATTTAGAGGATGGATTAGAAAGTATTTGCAGACATTTTGGGACTAAAAACTATTCAATTGGAGTTTTGCATGGAAAAATGAAAAATGAAAATAAGGAATTTGAGATGGAAAGATTTGTTAAAGGGAAAACAAATATTTTAGTATCTACAACTGTAATAGAAGTTGGTGTTAATGTTCCTAACGCTTCAGTAATGGTTATTGAGAACGCGGAGAGATTTGGATTGTCTCAGCTGCATCAACTCCGAGGCAGAGTTGGTAGAGGTGAATATGACAGTTATTGCATCCTAATGACAAAAGGTATTTTAAGTGCAGATGCTCAAACAAGAATTAAGGCAATGGTTTCTACAAATGATGGTTTTAAAATATCCGAAATAGACTTGAAACTACGTGGACCAGGCGATCTTTTAGGTACAAAGCAGAGTGGTGTCATTGATTTTAAACTTGCAGACTTAACTGATGATGTAAAAATTTTTGATTTGGCAAAAAAGGAAGTTAAGAGAATAATAGAGATTGATCCAAAATTAAAGCTTAACAATAATATTCTAATTAAAGAAGAATTACTTGAATTTCATCACAATAAATCTTGGAGTAATATTGGTTAATAAATTTGCTTGTTAATTGTATATTTGAGTGATGAAAATCTCTTTTAACTGGATAAAAGAACTCCTCAACCAAAAGCTTACTATTGACCAAACATCTGATTTGTTGACTGATATTGGTCTTGAAGTTGAGGGGATAGAAGATTATAATTCTGCTCCACAAACTGATTTATCTCAATTAATTATTGGACAAATTACGAAATGTGAAAAACATCCTAATGCTGATAAACTTAAGTTAACTGAAGTTGATATTGGTAGTAAAAAGCTTAGTATCATCTGTGGAGCACCAAATGTCGAAACAAACCAAAAAGTTGTTGTAGCAACGGTTGGCACAACATTATACACAAATAAAAACGAAAAAATAAAAATTAAAAAGGCAAAAATTAGAGGAATAGAAAGTCATGGTATGATTGTTTCTGAGTTTGAAATAGGATTAAGCAATAATCATCAGGGTATCATTAATTTAGATAATAATCTAAAGATTGGAAGTAACTATTCAAAAATCATAAAGCCATATAGAGATAAAATTTTTGAAATTGGCATAACACCAAATAGATCAGATGCACTGAGCCATTACGGCGTTGCCAGAGACCTAAGAGCTGCTATTTCACATAGAAATAAAATAAAAATTGATTTAATTACACCATCCATTTCAAATTATACTACACAAGGCATAAACACAAGTTTAACAATCAATATAGTTGACTCATTAGCATGTAAAAGGTTTTGTGGGTTAGTAATTAAAAACATATCTGTATCAAATTCTCACCCTGATATTTTCAATAAGCTTACAGCTATAGGTGTCAAACCCATCAATAATGTTGTTGATATTACAAATTATGTGATGCATGAGTTAGGCCAACCATTGCATGCATATGATTTAGAAAAAATTAAAACAACAAAAATTGAAATAAAAAAAATTAAGAATAAATCAAAGTTTACAACGCTTGATGAAGAAACAAAACACTATTCCAATGATGATCTGTTCATTTGTGATTCAGATGAACCAATGTGCTTGGCAGGAATTATGGGTGGATCACATCATTCAGTCTCTGATGAAACAACTTCAATCCTTCTAGAATCTGCTTATTTTGACCCAGTTGGAATTAGAAAATCTTCAAAAAAGTCTGGAATATCATCAGACTCATCATACAGGTTTGAAAGAGGGGCTGATATTAATATGACGGAATATGCTTTAAAAAGAGCAGCTTCATTGTTAAAAGAATATTACAATGCTGAAATTATATCTAACATCATTGATGATTATCCAAATAAAATTGAAGAAAAAAATATTTCTATAAATTTTGAAAATTTTAATAAAATTATTGGAGTTGATATTGACAAACTTGAAATAAAATCAATTTTAAATCTCCTAGATTTTAAAATAAATTCCATAAATGATACTAGTGCAGGAATTACCATACCAAATTATAGACATGATGTCACAAGAGAATGTGATGTAATTGAAGAAGTTTTAAGAATTTACGGTTATAATAATATTAAAACTTCCAATAAAATGAATATTTCTGTAATTAAAAATCAAAAAAATGAATCATACTATAATAACTTAATAGCAAGCTTTCTTTGCAATATGGGCTTTAATGAAGTAATGAATAATTCTTTGGTCAAAGAAAACTACATTAATAATGATATGTCTATAAATCTAATGAATTCAATTAGCAAAGATATTTCCGTTATGAGAACAGATCTTACAGGTGGTATTCTCAAAACAATTGAATATAACATGAATAGAAAATCTATAACAAATAATTTTTTTGAATTTGGTTCAACTTATCATAAAAAGAATGGAAATTATGAACAAAATAAAAAATTGACGATTGTGATGTGCGGAGATTTAGTCAACAGTAATTGGTTACATCAGAAATTAACATCTAACTTTTTTTATTTAAAAAATATTGTTAGGAATATTTTTGAAAAATTTAATTTAAACTTCGATGAAGAAATTATAGATAACGGTATTGTTTTTAAGAAAAGTAATAAAGAGATAG